>Ga0123356_10000053_pt1 | contig 124084 bp, 120 predicted proteins | sample TergutEmb28metaG_2_FD_92546 | JGI IMG/M metagenome (GOLD analysis project Ga0123356, IMG submission 92546) | Embiratermes neotenicus P3 segment gut microbial communities from Petit-Saut dam, French Guiana - Emb289 P3 | ecosystem: Host-associated > Arthropoda: Insects > Digestive system > Gut ... | reverse complement strand
GCTGCTTCTCATCTGCTTCGAGCACCACAGGCTCGATCATCTCGGTCATACCGCCTGCTTCCCCGCCAGACCCTCGCCCGGCGTGTCAGGCCAGACCCCGCCCACCGTTCATCAGACAGACCCCGCCCGGGGCGGGCGGCAGCGCCACCAGCCCCGGGGGCGGCGCGACCCACGGGGCGCAAGCCTCAGCAACGAGTCCTGCGGCAGGTGGCAGCGCCTCGGGCCACGGGGCCGAGGGGTCTCGGGTCGACACCGGCGCCACCTCGGGCACCACGGACGGCAGCGGTGTCGCACCTGGTAGCGGCGACCGTAGCCCACACACGGGAAGCAACCCCGAGACCGGTGGCGGCAGCGGCCAAACACCTGCCAGCCATGATGCGGCTCAGACCGGGGGTATCCACGACTCCCTGATCCCGATGAGGTTGCGATCGTCCGCGCTGAAGACCCGGCGAACGCGAACCTCGACCCCGATATTCGCCGGAAGGACCCCAACACAGGCAACCAGCCGGACGGTAGTTGGGAAGGCAAGAATGGACAGCACCTCAACCCTGCGGACAACGCTCAGGTGCAAACTTTCGCCGCTGACGCTATACGTGCCGCCGACAACGTCACGCCTCGTCTGGCCGAGGCTGTCACTAGAGCCGACCCTCGCGCTACCCTCGTCGGACTTGACGACCGAGTCAAGTTCTCCGACTCTCTCAAAGGAAAAGTATCAACGATTCTGATCGGCAGGCCCGACCTATCGGTAGGCGAAGTTCTTTCAGATATAAATGATTCTGTTCGATACACGATCGAATCTCCCGCCGGATCATACTCAAGGGTGGTCGACTCGGTGACGGCCGACCTGAGGTCGTCCGGGATGGAGTTGATGAGAGCGAAAAATACCTGGGATTCGGACGGATACAAGGGGATCAACACCACTTGGCGCGATCCCGGCACGGGAAAATTGTTCGAGCTGCAGTTCCACACACCGGAGAGTTTTTATGCCAAGACAGCGTCGCACGACATATATGAACGTCTCAGACTGCCGGGGATCGCGGCGGCCGAGCGGGTCGACCTGACTGCCAGGAACTACGAGGTATTCTCGGAGTTGGAGGTCCCAGAGAGGGCCACCGCCCTCTTTCGCGACGAGGGTCCCGGAGGATGATGCGGTGCTGGGGAAGAGTTAAGCAACCGAGGATGCGTCTGGATTAGAGAGAGGTGTAGAACCCGTGTCTGAACAGAATAAGCCAGATTGGGAGCCGCTGGACCCCAATGCTACTTACTATGCCGTGTACCGCCACGGGGGCGACGGAAGAGTCGTCGGAATCGAACGTCGCAAGCCTTTATGTCTGCCCGGTCTTCCCGACTCTACGTCAGATGAGGTTTACACGAGAAATCTCAGGTGGGAACCGAGCACTTTCTTCATCGATCCTTTGTTTGGAAAGGGTGATGACGAGCCGTACGAAGAAATCACTCTAGAAGATGCCGAGCGGATCGCAAAAGGGTTTTATGACGCATCGACACTTCCTGTCGAGTAAGAGGGTGTTTTGGCCGAGCACGGCACCTTCACAACGACCCGACCGTCTCAGGAACCGTGCACCCCGACACCGCTCTCCTCATAGCGGCTCATCCCAGATGAGGGTGTAGGGGCGTGCTGCCAGCGGTGCTGGCGTGTCGTGGGGGTGGTAGGGGTCGAGGTTTTCCGAGGATGAAGGTTCCTACACGCCTCATCGGGAAGACCTCTGGTGTGTCCCGGGACACACCAATGGGGGAACCCGGCGGCCGGGTCGGTGCTGGGCCTGGCCCACGTGTTCGACATCGAGGCCGACGGCGGGGCGCTGGGCTGGCTGGACCAGCGCCGCCAGCACCAGCGCTCGCGGCACGGCCGCGCTGCAACAGGCCAGCACAGCCGCCTGCGGCGCCGGCGAGCTGCTCGTGCCCGGCGGCTCGTGGGCCATACGCGTGTTCGAGGCCGCCACGGACAAGGCCCGCAACATCACCTGGACCTCGGTGCACGCCCACAGGGCCGGTCCGGTCCGTGAGCGTGCACCGAGGCCAGGGCGTCGCCGGGCGGTCCGGTCACACAGACCGGGGCTTCACGACGGGCAGATCCTTGCCACCGACGAGGCTGAGGTTCATCTCGATGGCGACACCCTTGCCCAAGACCTCGCCGAGCCGAACGGCCACGGTGTCTGGGCTGAGGCGGTTGGCCAGGCTGTCCGCGCGCAGCAGGTCCAGCAGGTCCCTGACCAGGACGTCACGACCCGCGAGCCCGTAGGGGTCGTCGGGCCCGTCGGGCGGCGGGCCAGGCCAGCAACCACCCCTGATCAAGACCTTCTCGAGGGCGGAGTCGATACGGATGGTGACCGGTGGGACTGATCTGGGCATGAGGCTTCCTCCCTCGAAGGTACGACGAGCACGCGGGCGCGTGCCTGACTCCAACCTGGCACAACAGTCAGGTTCCCGGAAGCGGGGCGGCGGGTGACCTCGAGCGCTCGTCAGGCGTCGGACGTCAAGGAGCCCGCGCGAGGCGTCGTCACGGGGTCACCAGGAAGCGGTAGGCGGTCGAACCGGGGTCGATCGCCTCGACCCGCATGGGCGAGGCGGCCATGCGGGCCAGCAGGTCCGGCAGCGTGAGCGGGTCGCCCAGCTCGACACCGACCAGGGCCGGGCCGGTCTCCCGGTTGGACTTCTTCACGTACTCGAACAGCGTGATGTCGTCGTCCTCACCGAGCACCTCGTCCAAGAAGCGGCGCAGCGCGCCCGGCTCCTGGGGGAAGTCGACCAGGAAGTAGTGCTTGCGGCCCTCGTAGACCAGCGCGCGCTCGAGCACCTCCGCGTAACGCGAGACGTCGTTGTTCCCGCCGGAGACGATCGCGACCACGCACTGACCAGCCTGGATACCCGCCGCGTCCAGCCCGGCGGTCGCCAGGGCCCCCGCTGGCTCGGCGATGATCCCGTCGGACTGGTACAGCGCGAGCATCTCCGAGCAGACCCGACCCTCGGGCACCGTCAGCATGGCGGGCGCGTGCAGGGCGACGAGGGCGTGCGTCAGGTCTCCGGCCCGTCGCACCGCCGCCCCGTCGACGAAGCGGTCCAGCACAGCCAGCTCCACCGGGTGGCCGGCCTCGAGCGCCCTGGTCATGGTCGGTGCGCCGGCCGGTTCCATCCCGACCACCCGGGTGCCCGGGGCGCGCTCGGCTGCCCACGTCGCGCACCCGGCCAGCATCCCGCCACCCCCGACGGGCACGGCCAGCACGTCCGGGGTGCGCCCGAGCTGGGAGACGATCTCGGCCACCACCGTGCCCTGCCCGGCGATGGTGCGCGCGTCGTCGAACGCGGGCACCAGCACCGCACCGGTGCGGCGTGCGTCGGCGGCGGCGGCCTCCTGCGAGTCGTCGTAGGTGTCCCCCGTGACGACCAGGTCGATCCAGCCCGCACCGAGCACCTGCATCCGGTCCCGCTTCTGACGCGGGGTGGTGGTCGGCACGAACACCCGACCGTGCACACCCAGGCGGGCACAGGCGTAGGCGACGCCCTGGCCGTGGTTGCCCGCGCTGGCCGTGACCACCCCGGCGGCCCGCTCGTCCGGCCCCAGCTGGGCGACGAGGTTGTACGCACCACGGATCTTGTAGGAGCGGACCGGCTGGAGGTCCTCCCGCTTGAGCCACACGTCCGCGCCCGTGGCGCGGCTCAGTCGTTCGTTGAGCTCCAGCGGCGTTCGAGAGGCGACCCCGACGAGCCGCTCAGCAGCGGCCTCGACGTCGCTGGCGGTGACATCCCGGGTGCGCACCGGGCCATTGTGGCCCGCATCCGGCCGACCCGCCCCACCCGTCCGCTCTGCCCCCGCTGACCTGACGAGGGGACGGGAGCCTATGGTGGGGCTGTGAGCCCGCTGCCTGCTGTCGCGTCCGAGGTGTTCGATCCCGCACTCTGGCGGGACGTGGACGGGTTCGGTGACCTCACGGACGTCACCTACCACCGGGGGGTGCACCGCGACGACGACGGGGAGCGTGACCTGCCGGTGGTGCGGGTCGCGTTCGACCGGCCGGAGGTGCGCAACGCCTTCCGTCCGCACACCGTGGACGAGCTGTACCGGGTGCTCGACCACGCCCGGCAGACCTCGAGCGTGGGCACCGTGCTGCTCACGGGCAACGGACCGTCGCCGAAGGACGGCGGGTGGGCGTTCTGCTCGGGTGGTGACCAGCGCATCCGTGGGCGCGACGGCTACCGGTACTGCGACGACGACAACCAGGTAGACCCGGCCCGGGCCGGCCGGTTGCACATCTTGGAGGTGCAGCGCCTGATCCGCACCATGCCGAAGGTGGTGGTGGCACTGGTCGGCGGCTGGGCGGCCGGTGGGGGCCACTCCTTGCACGTGGTGGCCGACCTGACCATCGCCAGCCGCGAGCACGCCCGGTTCATGCAGACCGACGCCAACGTCGGCTCCTTCGACGGCGGCTACGGCTCAGCGCTGCTGGCCCGCCAGGTCGGGCAGAAGCGAGCCCGGGAGATCTTCTTCCTCGCCCGGGAGTACACCGCGGAGCAGGCCTACGCCTGGGGCGCGGTCAACGACGTCGTGGACCACGCCGACCTAGAGACGGCCGGCCTGGAGTACGCCCGCACCATCGCCACGAAGTCCCCCCAGGCGATCCGCATGCTGAAGTTCGCCTTCAACCTGGCCGACGACGGCCTCGCGGGCCAACAGGTGTTCGCCGGCGAGGCCACCCGCCTCGCCTACACCACCGACGAGGCCGTCGAAGGCCGCGACGCGTTCTTGTCCCGCCGAGACCCCGACTGGTCCTCCTTCGGCTGGGCCTACTGACCGCCCCCGGTGAGACGGTTCGTCCACCAGGCGAAGGCAGGCCACGCCATGCACGCTTGGACAGCTGGCGCCCCGGCGGAGAATCTTGCGACTTCTGGCCTCGAGGCCCTGCGGCCCACGTAGCAGCCTGGCAGGGTCTGAGAAAAGATGCGCTAGAACAGCCGAAAAAAGTGCGTTAGAGTCACCGAAGAAAGTGCGTTAGGGGTACTCTACCTGCATGGACGGCCAACCTGAACTCATCCGTCGACGGGTGCTCGACCTCGTTCCGCAGCGCGCGACGGAGTTCCCCGTCGTCCTGCTTCAGGGGCCCCGTGCGGTCGGCAAGTCAACCGCACTACGCATCCTCGCTGCTGCGGACCACGCCCCCTGCATCGACCTCGACGACCCGATCGTGGCGGACGACGCGCTCGCCAACCCCAGCTCGTTCCTGCCCTCGGCGCCCCGGGTATACCTCGACGAGCACCAGAGGGCACCCGTCCTCTTGGACGCGATCAAGGCTCGTCTCAACCGTGACGGCCGTCCCGGCCAGTTCGTGCTAGCAGGGTCGACCAGCGTCAACGCTCTCCCTGCGGGGACGCAGGCCCTCACCGGACGCCTGCACCGGCTGCCGGTCTACCCGCTCAGCCAGCGCGAGGTCGAGGGACACGAGGGCGGTGTGCTGGCCCACCTGTTCGACGCTCCGGAGTCGTTGCTGGTCGCCAGGTCGCAGACCGAGCGGGATGAATACGTCAACCGGGTCGTCGTCGGCGGATACCCCCAAGCGTTGCGCTCGCCCAACGAACCAGCCCGGCAACGCTGGTTCGCCGACTACCTCACCCAGACCATCCTGCGAGACCTGCCCGCCCTGGAGGCGATCCGCCGCCCCGAAGCGGTGCGTCGACTGCTGAGCCTGGTAGCGGCGAGCACAGGCCAGATCGCGACGCTCGGATCGCTGGCCGAGGGGGCAGGAGTGCAACCACGCACCGCACAGACGTACCTCGACGTGCTGGAGCAGACGTTCATCATCCACCGGCTGCAACCGTGGACCCGGGTGCCGACCAGCCGCACGTTCCGCAAGCCGAAGCTCCACCTCGTGGACTCCGGGCTGGCCGCCCATCTGCTGCGCCTCACTTCGGACAAGATGGCGACTCGCGCGCCTGAAGCCCTGACCGCCTTCGGCGGTCTGCTGGAGTCGTTCGTGGTGGCAGAGATCTTGAAAGAAGCCTCCTGGCTGGACGACACCGCCTCGGTCGGCTACTGGCGGACCCACGAGGGTGTCGAGGTCGATCTCATCGTCGAACGTCTCGACGGCGCCGTGGTCGCCTTCGAGATCAAGAGCGCTCAACGGCTGAAAGACGGCGACCTGGCCGCGCTGCGCGCCCTGCGCGACCGGATCGGCCCCGACTTCCGTGCTGGGGTGGTGCTCCACACCGGCCCTCGAGCCGCCAACCCCGAAGACCGCCTCTTCACCTTGCCCATCGATCAGCTGTGGAGCCCGTAGGGCAGGCTCGACCGCCCGAAAACCTTGTCGGCTGACGCCGGCCGAGGTGACGCCTGGCGGCGTCACGGGATGAAAAGATTCAAGATCCTAGATTGAGCCAAAAAGCAGGACGGACCCCAGCCCGACCCCCGGCCCAGAAAGTGCTGCCGCGATCGTCTGGGGCCGCGAGCGAGGAAGGCAGCACCGCCCAGGCGTCGTATGGACCGTGGCCAGGCGAGCGCAACCACCAGAAGCCCACAAGGCCGCTCTCTGTGTGCGCGTCGGCGTCCGCCTTCCCCAGGCGGTAGGGCGCCTCGTCAGCGAGGGCGTCCTCATACGCCAGCAGGTAGATCGTCTCGGTCTCCGGGTCTTTCGCAGCACCCTTGTTCCCGCTGTCTGGTGTCGCCTTCTCTGCCCAGAAGCCGTCTGTTCGCGCCCAACGGGTCACGGTGCTGCTCTGCTCGGGGAGCACCGCGCTCGCCACCTCAGACGGAAGCCGCCCGGCAAAGTCCCCTCTCAACCAGGTGCGCAGGCTCGACTCGCTCCACAGCGCCCCGGCGAGGGTGCCGGGGCCGGCAGAGCTCCACTGGTCGAAGGTGGGAAAGTCGCTGTCGTCGTGCTCGTCGACGTTGCCCGCGTAGGGCCGGGTGGCGACCAGGCCCTCGGAAAGCAGCAGGGCGCGGAGGGGACGGCCTTCGGGGTAGTGCTCGCTCGGGGGTTCTAGTTCTCTGACGTCGAGAACCCACCACCACCAGTCGCCCAGCTTCACCACGCGCAGGTCGTCCTCGGTCCACCGGTGCTCGTGCTGGCCGTCGTCGTCGACGCCTTGGATCCACTGCTGCACCTGGCCGACGGTGAGATCGGAGCGGGCTCGCCACTCGGTGGTCCACCTGCTGTTCTCACGTGGGGTGCACTCGTGGGTCTGGCCCCACATGGACAGGTAGAGGCTCAGGCGGGTCTCGTCGGCGAGGGCGCTGCCGATCTTTCGTGCCGCCGCCAGGATGGAGGTGCCGTCCATCTCGTCCAGCACCTCGGGTGGCACCTGCTCCTGGCGGGGCACGGGGGCGCCGGTGAACAGGTGGCGCATCCTGGCTCGTGCGTCCGAACGGTCGCTCAGCCACTCGAAGGTCGCCGGGTAGAACGCCTGGACGGCGGACAGCACCGCGACCACCTGCGGTTGGTACGCACCCCACAGGCCGGTCTCACCGAAGGCGTCGCTAGCCAGCTCGTGGTTGACCGTGAAGACGTTGACCAGGCGTTTCACCTCGCGCAGCGAGGTCGACCGGGCGGTCAGCACGTCGGTGAGCAGGCCAGCGACAGAGCGGACCTGCACCTCTTCCAGGGATGCCCTGCTCGCTGGGGTCTCGTCTGTCTCGTCGGCGGGCGCTCCCTCGGTGAACTTGCGGCGCAGGGTCTGTTCTAGGTAGCGGCGGTACTGGTCGACGGCGAGCATCGGGACGTAGAACGGGTACTGGATGATCTTGGCGAGGCGATCCTCCCCCGGTGAGCGACGCCCTGGGTCCTGCTCGGCCTGGTCCGAACTGGCGCGCTGCCGAGACTCACGCAGGCGGGCCGAGTTCACACCGATGACGAAGACGCACTGTGGTTGGTCGAGGTAGGTCTTGATGTCGTCCAGCAGGCGGCGGGCCACGTCGTCGTCGCAGCGGTCCAGGTCGTCCACGAAGAACACGACGCGGCGGTGCCGGTTGCGCCTGGCCAGCAGGCGGACGATCTCGGTGAAGGCCTCCTTCTTGCGCACCTGGTCCTCTTGGACGTCGTACAGGTCTCGGCTGACCCGCTCGACCGACTGGCGCAGGGCGGTCAGCGGTGCGCCCACCGCCGCCGTCGCGGGCCCCATGCGTTCCAGGACCTCGCCCGTGGTGCCGATGGCGTTGCGCAGGATTCTGAACCACTTCTTCATGCGCCACCGGTTGAGCCGGGACGGGCGCAGCATCCGCCTGGCCTCTTGGAGCATGGCGACGGCCGGGTCGATGTCTTTCTGGTGCTCCCAGGCGCTGAACCACACGGTGCCCCGGTAGCCGCGCTCACGGTCGTAGTCCTCCGGGATCGGGATCGGCCCGCGCGGTGGGCCTGGGAGCATCCCGACGTAGCGGGTGCCGGTCCCGAAGTATCCAGGGCGCACCTGCCCGTCGGGGCCGGTCCATCCCTCTTCCAGGCGACGCCTGAGCTGCCGCATGATGGACGACTTGCCCGACCCCCAACCGCCGTAGACCCCCACCGTCCCCAGAGGTTCTTCTTGCGTGACGATGTGGTAGATGCGGTCGACCAGCGCACCCCGGTCGAAGTCGTCCCCCATGGTCGGCTGGTCGCTCTCCAGCGGCACGTAAGTCGCCAGGTCGGTCACGTCGCGCCTCCCACCGGTAACAACGCTGGTGGCGCCAGCCTACCGATGGTCAGGCGAGGGCGGAGTCTAGGGGTTGGCCGAAGGCGGCGGCCCAGACGACGCGGGAGGTGGGGAGGCCGTCGATCCAGGCGATGGGGCGGTTCAGGGACAGGACGGTGCCGGGGGCGGAGGTGTCCATCAGGGAGCGGACCGCGAGGGCGTCGACCGGGTGCTGAGCGCCTACCTGGTTGAGCCAACGTTCCGCGTCCGTGGGCTTGGTGCGGGCGTCGACCACGGCCCAGAGCTGGGTGGGGCGGGTGTCGGCGGCCAGCCCGGCCACCTCGGCGCGAGCCTCGGCGTCGCCGTCCACGGGGATCAGCACCAGCCACGGGTGCCGGGCCATGGGGGCGCGTGCGCGCCACGCCGACAACGCTTGTGCCGAGGTGATCCTCGTCGGCCGGTCAGGGCCGGACTGCGAGGAGTCGAACCTCAGCCCGAGACCCACGTGCACGACGTCGGGCGGGGTCAGGCGCATCCTCTCCACCAGCATCGGCTCGAGCGCCGCGAGGTCCGACGAGGAGCCGACCACCGCGAGGATCTCCCCGGCCTCACGTGGCATCGACGGCGCCGACGGGATGTTGTCCAGCACCGCGGACAACGTCAGCGGCTGAGCCCCGAGCAGCCCGGGCGGGACCCCGATCACCGACAGCGCGGACCGCAGCTCGGCAGGGTCCAGCGCGGGGGGCGCTGGGGCAGCAGCAGGCGCGGCCTGGGCCGCGAAGGGGTCCGACGCGGGCGCCCCCGCGGGCACGGCAGGCGCGGCTGTCGGAGAGAAGGCGTCTGACGGACGGGTGGTCTCGGGAACCGGCTCCGGAGGTTCGGCGGCCACCTCGCCGGCCACGGCGGCCCCCGTCTCGGAAGCCCGCGCCGAGGTGCCGTCTGGTGCGGCGGGCTGCGTCGCGGTGAGCTGGGCGGCGACCGCGTCGACCGACACCCCCTCGGCGGCGAGCGCCCGCACCTGGTCCAGCACGGTCGCGAACTGGGCTCCCCCGGTCGCCGCACGCGGGGTGGCCGCCTGGGCCGCGGCCTGCGGGGACGCGACGATCTCCTCCCGGGCCCGCACGGAGTCAGGGCTCGGCGCCCTGGTCATGGCCGTGTCCGAGGCGTCGGCGGCGTCGAGCAGGTCTTCGATCGACGACGCCTGGGTCGGCAGCGCCTTGGGTGCGACCGGCACCGCCGCCGGTGGTGGCGGACGGTGCGAGCGCAGCCGGAGCGCGGCCTGCGTCGTCCCCGGCACCGCGGGGACGTCGACGGTCAGCTCGTAGCTCTCCTTGGCGAAGAACCCGGCGAACCCGCCCTGCCTCACCCGCTCGGCGGCCACGATCTTCGCGTGCGGCCCGAACTCAGACCGCACATACTCCATGAGCTCGGAGAGGCTGGCTCCCTCAAGCAGCAATCGCTCGACCACCGCTCACCACCCCGGCCGTCTCCACGGTGACACCCGCACCGGTCACCTCGGGGTAGGACAGCACCGCCAGGCGAGGCAGCGCGAGGCTGACGAGCCTGTGCAGCGCCGGGCGCAGCCCCGGGGCGCACGTCAGCACCACCGGCTTGCCGGCGGCCTCGGCAGCGCTCGTCGCGTGACGCAGCTGGCCGAGGATCTGCTCCATGACCGCGGGGTCCACCATCAGCTGGGTGCCGCCCTCGGCCGGGCGCAGCGCCTCGAGCAGGGCCTGCTCGAGCAGCGGTTCCAGGGTGAGCACCCGGATCACCCCGTCCGCGATGTAGGGCTGGGCCAGGGCAGGTCCCAGGCCGGCGCGGGCCGCCTCGATCAGCCCCTCGGGGTCGGTGGACACCTTGGCCCTCAGGGTGAGCGCCTCGTAGATGCGGCCCAGGTCGCGCACCGGCACCTGCTCGGCCAGCAGCCCCTGGAGCACCCGCTGCACCTCGCCGAGCGACAGCATGCCAGGGATCAGCTCCTCGACCACCGAGGGGTTGATCTTCTTCAGGCCCTCGGTGAGCACCCGCACGTCCTCGCGGCCCAGCAGGCGCGGCGCGTACTGGCTGATGAGCGCGCCCAGGTGGGTGATGAGCACCGAGGCCCGGTCGACCACCGTCGCCCCGGTCATCTCCGCGGCGTGCCGCAGCTCGAGCGGCACCCACTTGCCGGGCAGCCCGAACACCGGCTCGGTGACCTGGGGGCCGGGCAGCGCGGCCAGGTCGTCGCCGAGGGCCAGCACCTTCCCGGCGGGCGCCTCGCCTCGACCCACCTCGACACCGCCGACACGCACGACGTAGGTCGCGCTCGGGAGGTCCACCGAGTCGCGGGTGCGCACCGGCGGCACCACGATGCCCATCTCCATGGCGATCTTGCGTCGCAGGCCCCGCACGCGGGCCAGCAGGTCTTGCTCGGGCCCCGAGCCGACCAGGTCGACCAGGTCGGGGGCGAGCAGGATCTCCAGCTGGTGCACCCGCATCTGCTCGATGAGGACCTCCGGGGAGTCCGAGCTCGGGGCCTCGACCTCCGGGGCCTGTTTCGCCTCGAGCTCGGCCTGCTGCGTCTCGAGCTTCTTGTGCCGCTGCGCGAGCAGCAGCAGCGTCGCCCCGACCAGCGTGAACGGCAGCACGGGCATCCCGGGCAGCAGGCCGAGGGCGATCGAGCCGGCCCCGGCGATGAGCAGCGCCGTGCGCGACTGGAGCATCTGGGCGGCGGCCGAGGTGCCCAGGTCGCCCTCTTCGCTGGCCCGGGTGACGACGATGCCGGTGGAGACGCTGAGCAGCAGCGCCGGGATCTGGGTGGCCAGGCCGTCACCGATCGACAGGATCGCGTAGGCGTTGATCGACTCGTCGGCCGTCATGCCCCGCTGCACCATGCCGATGACGAAACCGCCGACCAGGTTGATGACCGTGATGACGATGCCCGCGATGGCGTCGCCCTTGACGAACTTCGACCCACCGTCCATCGCACCGTAGAAGTCGGCCTCGGCGGCGATCTCGGCCCGTCGGCGGCGCGCGGTGTCCTCGTCGATCAGCCCGGAGTTCAGGTCGGCGTCGATGGCCATCTGCTTGCCGGGCATCGCGTCCAGGGTGAACCGGGCACCCACCTCGGCCACACGCCCGGCACCGCTGGTGATGACGACGAACTGGATGATGACCAGGATCAGGAAGATCACCAGACCGATGACCAGCGACCCGCCGACCACGAAGTGCCCGAACGCGTCGACCACCTGGCCCGCGTACCCGTCACGCAGCACCAGACGGGTCGCGGCCACGCTCAGGCCCAGCCTGAACAGCGTGAACACCAGGATCAGCGACGGGAACACCGAGAAGTCCAGCGGCTTCTGGACGTACATGGCGGTCAGCAGGATCACCAGCGAACCGGCGATGTTGATGACGAACAGCACGTCCAGCAGCGCCGCGGGCATCGGCACCACGAGCATCATGACGATGCCGACCACACCGAGCGGCACGGCCAGCTGGGCGACGGAACGGTTCTTCATCGATCGGCCTCCGACGACGACGACGACGCGCTGGCTCCCGGACGCAGCCGCGCGGCCCGGGCCTCACGGGCCTTCTCACGGGCCACCGCTCCGTGGTCGGCGTCGATGTACTCGGGCAAGGTGGTCCCTTCGGGGCTGCGGTGCTCACCGGCCGCGGCGCCACGACGGCGCAGCGACATCACGAACGCCAGCACCCGGGCGACCGCGACGAACAGGTACTCGGGGATCTCCTGGTCCACCTCGACGGCGGCGTACAGGGCACGCGCCAGCGGGACGTCGGAGACCATCGGGACCCGGTGCTCCGAGGCGCGCTCACGGATCTTGGCCGCCACGGCGTCGGCACCCTTGGCGACCACCTTCGGCGCACCGGCACCGGGCTCGTAGCGCAGCGCCACCGCCAGGTGGGTGGGGTTGACGATCACCACGTCGGCGTCGGCCACCGCGGCCATCATCCGGTTGCGGCTCATCTCGCGCTGCTTGCCGCGGATGGCGCCCTTGATGAGAGGGTCTCCCTCGGTGCGCTTGGACTCGTCCTTGACCTCTTTGAGGGTCATCCGGGTCTGCTTGCGGTTGCGCCTGATGGTCACCGCCAGGTCCACGAAGGCCAGGGCCAGGCCCGCCGCCACCCCGGCCCAGATGAGCGACATCACCGACGACTGGGCGATCGTCAGCACCGCCGCCATCTGAAGACGCCCCGAGCTCATCAGCGTCGGGATCAGGCTCTGGATCATGAGGAACACGACCACGCCGATGGCCACCGACTTCATCAGGGTCTTCAGCGCCTCCCACAGGGTCTGCTTCCCGAAGAGACGCTTGATGCCCTTCTGAGGCTGGAACACCTCTTTCTTGATGCGGAACCTCGGGTGCACCCCGCCCTGGACGACCTGGGTGATGATCGCGACGATCACCAGCATCACGAACAGAGGCATCACCAGGCCGAGCACCCGGTTCAGGCCGTCGAACAGCAGGCCCGTGGCCCGGGCCGGTGTCGGGTCGGCCGCCACGACGGCGACCTCTCTGATCCGCTGCTCGACCACGCTGCGGGTGTTGCTCGCGACAGTCGGCAGCAGCGTCATGGCAGCCGCGAGCGCCAGCCACGCCGACAGGTCCTTGGAACGTCCCAGGCCGCCCTTCTTGCGGACCTCCTTCATCTTCCGCGGGGTGGCTTTCTGCGACCGCTCCTCTGACGAGGACTGCGACATCACCCACCCCCCGCCACGCCGACGACGAAGGTGGCCGCCCTCTCGGCCAGGCCCTGCAGCACGCCTTCCATCGCGAGCAGCGCGAACCCGGCCATGATCAGGGTGATCATGATCTTCAGCGGGAAGCCCATGACGAACGCGTTGAGCGCCGGGGCGATCTTGGTGAGCAGGCCCAGGCCGATGTCGGTCAAGAACAGCACGAGGATCAGCGGCCCGACGATCTGCAGCGCGGCGACGACCATGCCGCTGAAGGCCCCGGTGAGCTGTTCAGCCAGCCTGGCGGTGTCGAGGGTCGCCCCGAGCGGCAGCACGTCGAAGGTGCGCACGATGCCGTTCAGCACCACCTGGTACCCGCCGGAGGCGAACAGCACCGCCGTGGCGATGTAGGCGTAGAGCCTGCTCATCATCGCGGCCTGCGTCTGGCTCAGCGGGTCGAAGGCCGCCGCCATGGCGAACCCGCCGAACTGGTCCAGGTAGCTGCCGGCGACCTGGACGGCGACGACGGCCAGCTGGACGCCGAAGCCCAGCGCCAGCCCGATCACGGCCTGCATGACCAAGGCCCCGACGAAGGCACCGGTGGTGTCCGACGGCAGGGGCTCCAGCCGGGGGGTGACGGCCAGGCCGATGGCCAGCGCGAGCGCCACCTTGACCGTCGCGGGGATCCCTCGGGCGGAGAACGGCGGGGCGGCCACGAGGAAGCCCGCCACCCGCACCGAGGCGAGCATCGTGTTCTGCAGCGGCCCCAGGGGCAGGGCCATGATGTTCGGGTCCACCTCAGCCGCCGACCAGGGACGGGATGCGATCCCACAGCTGGGTGGTGAACTGCGTGATCGAGGCGATCATCCACTGCCCGCCGATGGCCAGCGCGAGGGCGGCGGCGATCGCCTTGGGCACGAACGACAGCGTCACCTCCTGGATCTGGGTGACCGACTGGATCAACGACACGACGAAACCGACCACGAGCGCGGTGAGCAGCACGGGCGCGGCGAGCTGGGCGGCCAGCACGAGCGACTGGCGCGCGATGTCGAGAACTGTCCCTGGATCCATACCGGCCCTCACCCGGTCCCGACATAGGTGCCGACCAGCGCCCGGATGATGAGCCCCCAGCCGTCGACCAGGACGAACAGCAACAGCTTGAACGGCAGCGACACCATGATCGGCGGGAGCATCATCATGCCCATGCTCATCAGCGAGGCGGCGACCACCAGGTCGATGATGAGGAAGGGCACGAAGATCGCGAAGCCGATGATGAACGCGCTGCGCAGCTCGGACAGCATGAAGGCCGGCGCCAGGGTGGTGAACGGGACCTCCTCTGGGCTCGCCGGGTTCTCCGCACCGGCCGCCCGGGTGATGAGCGCGATGTCCTCCTCGCGGGTGTGCGCGACCATGAAGGCGGACAGGGGTCGCTGACCTGCCTCGACCGCCTGGGTGAACGTCGTCTGGCCGGCGAGGTAGGGCTGCACCGCCTCGGTGTTGATGTCCGAGAGCACCGGCGCCATGATGAACAGCGACAAGAACAGGGCCAGCCCTGCCAGCACCTGCGTCGGCGGGGTGGTCTGGAGCCCGAGGGCGTTGCGGACCAGCCCGAGCACGACGAAGATCTTCGTGAACGCCGTCGTCATCAGCAGCAGCGACGGGGCCACCGACAGCAGCGTGATGCCGACCAGCACGACGATCGAGGTCGACGGGGCCCCGTTGATCCCGTTGATCGACACCGACACCGTGTCAGGGTCGCCAGGGGCCGCGGGGAGGCGGGCGAGAACGACGAGAGCCCTCATCGGCGCACCGTCTTGTCCTGCAGCACGCGCACCGTGTCCCTCCACGTGTGCGGGTGCAGCAACGAACCGGCCAGGGGTGAGCTGGTCGCGGCGACCTCAGCCGCCTCGCGCGGGACGGACCTCTCGGGCGAGCCTGCCCTCGAGCGCCAGCGCCCCGCCTGCGAGCCCGTGCGCTGCGTCGGCACGGTCGAGGAGTCCTCGACCGTCGGCAGCGGCATCGGCTCCACGACGGGCGAGAGCTCGGAGAGCATGGTGACCTGCTGCTCGGAGAAGCCGATCAGCAGCCGTCGGCTGCCGACCGCGAGCACCGCGACCCCGACGTGGCGTCCCAGCGCGGCGCGCTCCACGACCGACACGTGAGGCTCGTTGCTCGGGCGGGCCTTGCGGCCAGGGCCGAAGCGCCGCGCACCCCACCAGATCAGCCCCAGCACGCAGGCCAGGGCGAGCGCCGCGCGCAGCGCCAGCCATACAGCGTCCATCTCCATGGTCAGGCTTGCCCTTCTGGGCCGGCCATGATCTCGGTGATCCGCAGGCCGTAGTCCTCGTCCACGACGACGACCTCGCCACGGGCGATCAGACGGCCGTTGACCATGACGTCGGCGGGGCTGCCCGCGGTGCGGTCCAGCTCGAGCACGGCTCCCGGGGCCAGCTCGAGCACCTGCCGCAGCGGCAGCCGGGTGCGGCCCAGCTCGGCGGTCAGCGTCATGTCCACGTCGTAGAGCACGGCGATGGACGCCTGAGCCTGGGTCTTGGCCTCGCCCTTGGACGGTGCCGGCTTCTTCGCGGCCTTCACCTGAGAGCCGCGCAGCCTCACGGTGAACCAGGCCAGGTCCGACCCGTCGGCCTGCAGCGCGAACACCTGGGTGTCCGTACCGACGACCGACGAGACCTGCTCGACCCGGGCCGGTTCCAGGGCACCGGGGCCGAGCACCTCGGCAGCGGCGGCCAGCGCCGGGGTCAGCGCGTCGGTCAGGGCGATCGGGGCACCGGCGGCGGTGCCCGCCTCCACGGCCTCGACCACGGCGTCGGCGGCGACCAGCGCCAGCTCGGCGCTCGTGGAGCCGACCATGGAGACCACGACGGCGGTCGCGTCGGGCGGTGGGACGACCCCGACCGGCGCCGGTGTCGCGACCAGCGGGGAGGTGGCCGGGACCAGGGCGGCGGCGGCGTCGGCGGCGGCCTGCAGGGCGGGGGCGACGGTGTCGGTGCTCATGGTTGGTACTCCTCGACCGAGACGATCTGACAGGCGAGACGAGAGCCGTGGCTGCCGGCGGCGGCGTGCGCGAGCACGGCACCGTCGACCACGACGTCCAGGGGGCGGGTGGCCGGGTGGCCGAGAGGGATCACGTCGCCGACGGACATGCCTACGACGTCGCGCGGGTGGACCACGACCGGGGCGAACTGCACGGCGACGTCGACCGGCACGGACTGGACCAGCTCCTCGAGCCGCTCCCTGGCGACCTGGCGGGCCCGGGCCAGCTCGGCGGCACGGTCGGCGTCGATCTCGTCCGTGGTCGGCTCGACCAGCATCAGGTCGGCCGGGAGCATGAGCGTCGCGGTGTCCTCGCGCGTCTCCATCCGGATGGTGAACGTCGCGACGACGACCGGCTCGGCGGCACCCGTCGCCTGCACGAACTGCGGGTTGTACTGCACCGAGCGCACGGTCACCGCGAGCGGCACGATCGAGGCGAAGGAGTAGGAGAGGTCGTCCAGCGCACGTTGCAGCAGGTCGCGCACCACGGCGAGCTCGATGTCGGTGAACTCGCGCTCGCGCTCGTCCCCCAGGCCGGTGCCGCCGAACAGGTAGTCGACCCAGACCATCGCACAACCCACCGGTAGCTGGACCACCGCGGCCTGACGGGTGGAGTCCACGAGGCACAGCACCATCGCCGTCGGGTTGGGCAGCGAGGAGACGTAGTCGTCGTACGTGCGCAGCGACAGGCCCTCGTGCGTGACCGAGGCCGGCACCCGCAGCCTCGACGTCAGCTGGGTGCCCCACATGCGGGCGAAGCGCTCGAAGCTCATCTCCAGACGGCGCGCGGTGTCGCGCCCGAGGGTCAGAGGACGACGAAAGTCGTAGGCCTGCAGGTCAGCGGGTACGCGCGAGCCGCGTTGCGTCGGCACGGCGGACACGCGCTCGGCGGAGATGCTCACGCCCAGCAAGATCGGTGGCGAGACCTCAAAGCTGAACGATCACATCTCGCTCTTTTGGACTACTGCGTCACGTAGTCGGTGAACTTCACCCCTATCACGAGATCCTCTCCGAAGATCGCCTGACACCTGGCCAGCAGCTCGGCGCGCAGGGCCTCCCGGACCTCTGGGTCGTTCACCTCGGCCACGGTGCGGCCGGAGAACACCAGGATCGCCGCGTCCAGGGCGGCCGCGGAGTCGAGCCCGCCTCCGCCACCACCGTGGCCACCACCGGGCAGGTGCTTGCCCAGCTCGAGCGCGAAGCCCAGGCGCAGGTAGTGCCCGCTGGCCAGGTTCAGGCTGCGCGGCTCGAAGTGGACCACCTCCACGACGGGGGGCGGTCCCGGGTCCTCGGGGGCCTCGCCGTCCTGGGGTGCGAGCACCAGGAAGTACACGGCCGCCGCGGCTCCCAGGAGCACCACCAGGGCGACGACGAGGATCAGCGGCTTCTTGCGGCCGCCCTTCCCCTTCTTCTCGGCCTCGGGCTCCGGTGGCGGTGCGGCGCTCTTCGCGCCGATCTTGCCCGCGCCGATCTTGCCCGGGGCTACCACACGCTGCTCGATGGGCATCGTCTGCTCTCCTCTCTCACTCGCTGGCGGCCAGCACCGGCAGCAGGGCTCGGACCGCCTCCGGGGCGTCGGACAAGATCACGACGTCCACCCGACGGTTGGCGGCCAAGGACGCCTCGTCGTTGCCTGACATCAACGGCCGGGTGTCGCCGAACCCGACGGCCTCCAGGCGGACACCAGGCAGGCCGTTGACCTCGACGAGGTGGCGCACCACCTGGGTGGCTCGGTCGGAGGAGAGCTCCCAGTTGGTCGCGTACCGGCCGGAGGTCGGCACGATGTTGGCGTGCCCCTCCACGGAGATGTCCTCCTTGGCGGCGGCCAGCGTCGGGGCCAGCGTGCTGAGCACCTGGACGGCGGTGGGGCTCAGCCTGGCGGACTCGGCGGCGAAGAACACGTCGCTGGCGACCAGGCCGACGATCAGCCCACGCTCGCTCATGCGGAAGGTCACCTGGCTGGACAGGCCCCTCTCGTCCAGGGCGTCGGCCATCGCGTCCCTGATCGCGTCCAGGTGCGACAGCTCGACCCTGGCGGCGGCGACCACGGGGTCGCCGGGCGAGAACTTCGGGTTCACACCCTGCTGGCCCAGGCCCTGGTCGGCGTCCACCAGGCTGGACGAGGAGTCGGGGTCGTTCCTGTCGGTCTGGGACGACATCCCGTCCATGACGCCGTCAGACCCGGCGAGCACCGAGGAGAGCTGCGTGCCCGGGTTGAACCCGGCCGCGAGCGAGTCGCGCAGCGCGGCGTACTTGGCCTCGTCGACCTGGCTGATCGCGAACAGCACGATGAACAGCGCCATCATGACCGTGATGAGGTCGGCGTAGGAGACCAGCCAGCGCTCGTGGTTCACGTGCTCTTCTTCGATCACCTTCTTCCGGCGTCGCGTCGCGGGCTTGCTCATGCTGCCTTCTCCTGGCTGTCGCTCTTGGCAGCCTTGGCGGGCTTGCCAGAGCCGGGCGGCAGCATGGAGCGCAGACGCTCACCGACCAGGCGAGGGTTGGCCCCTGACTGGAGGGCGATCAGACCCTCCAGCGTGACTTCCATCTGCGCGCACTCCTGGTCGGAGATGCGCCTGATCCGGGCGCCGATCGGCAACCACACCACGTTGGCCGACAGCAGACCCCACAGGGTCGCGACGAACGCGATCGCGATCATCGGGCCGACCTGGGTCGGGTCGGTCAGGTTCTCCAGCACGTGCACCAGGGCGATGACCGTCCCGATGATGCCGAGCGTCGGGGCGTAGCCCCCCAGGTCGTTGAAGTACTTGGAGTGCACCCTGTCGGTGGTCCGCTTGGTCGAGATCCGGTCTTCGAGGATCATCCGCAGGTCTTCGGGGTCGGTGCCGTCGATCGCGGCCTGCAGGCCGGACTTCAAGAACTCGTCCTCGATGTCGCGTGCGGCGTCCTCGAGCGCGAGCAGACCCTCACGTCGGGCGCGGTCGGCCAGCGTGACGAGGGTGTCGATGGTGGCGCCAGGGTCGGGCGCCTTGGCGCTGAACGCCTTGGGGATGCGGGCATAGGCGTTCTTGGTGTCGGCCATGGTGTGCCCGGCGATGCCGGCGCCGATGGTCCCGAGCCAGACCACCAGGAGCGGCCCAGGCTCGATGATCGATGCCGGGTCTCCACCCTCGACGAGCTGGGCACCGAAGATGCCGACCAGCGCGAGGACGATCCCGATGATCCCTGCGAGGTCCATCACTTCCCCCTAGGCCGCAGGGGGACGGCAGGCGCTATCGGCCTGTCGTCGTCGGGGTCGTCGTGCTGAGGCTGGTCTTCGAGGTCCTCCTCTGTCAGGTCGGAGAGCGCACGGGCCAGGGCGAGCACCTCGGCGCGGTAGTCGCGCACCCTCGCGATGACCTCGGCCATCGGCTCGACGACGATGAACTTCGTCCCGTCGATGAGGGTGAGGATGGTGTCGGGCGCGCTGTCGATACGCTGGATCAGGTCGGGGTTGACCCCGAACTGCCCACCGTTCAGGCGCGTCACGACGATCACTGCTCTCCCCGTCCTAGACATGGGTGCCCCGGTCGTGATGACCGGTCGGCCCGTCCGTGGGCCTCGCAAGTCCTGTTCGGCAGGCCTCGGGCTCCCCTGAGGTTTCCCCTGTCGCGTCCCCCCGGTGCTGCGGGTGCACGCTCCACGGCTGGTTGACGCCGCGGCACCTGGCCGCGGCGCCCCGGCGAGCGCGCACATGGAACCCCCTCGCGACCCGGGACCGCTGTCACCGGGACGCGAGGGGGGAGCGAGCGGGTCAGGGTCGTCAACGCTTCAGGTTGATGAGCTCGGAGAGGATCTCGTCCGAGGTGGTGATGACCCTCGAGTTCGCCTGGAAACCGCGCTGGGCGATGATCAGCGAGGTGAACTCGTTGGACAGGTCCACGTTCGACATCTCCAGCGTGCCGCCCGACAGGGTGCCGCGCCCGCCGGTGCCGGCCGCGCCGACCTGGGCCGCACCAGAGTTGACCGTGGTGGTGAACAGCGAGCCCCCGACCTTCTCCAGACCCGCGGGGTTGTTGAAGTTCGCCAGCGCGATCATGCCGATCACCTGCTTGAGAGAGTTGGAGAACGTCCCCACGATCGACCCGTCGGCGCCCAGGCTGAACGAGGTCAGCGTGCCTGCCGAGTAGCCGTCCTGGCTGGCGTTCTTGATGGTGTCCACACCCGCGAAGCCGGTCACCGTGGACAGGTCGACGGTGACGGGGACGGCCATGCCGGCCGAGGTGGTCACGGTCGAGGTCAGCGACAGCGGCGAGGTCAGCTGGCCGCCCGCGTCGAAGACCATCGGCTGGGTGGTGGCCCCGCCGTCGTCGGAGACCTCCCACCCGGTGGCCGTCCTGGTGAACTGGAGGGACAGCAGGCCCTCGTTGCCCTGGGAGTCGTAGACCACGACGTCACGGTTCAGCACCGTGCCCACGGCGGCGTCGGACTGCAGGTTGCCCTCGTAGATCGCCGAGGTGGTCTGCTGGGCGGCCATGAGCGCCCCGACCGGGATGCGCAGGTCCGTGAGCGGCGCGTTCATGTCGATGACGCCGTTCACGGCCATCCAGCCCTGGACCAGCGCACCGTCGCCGGGCAGCGTCATCTGACCGGTCGCGTCGAAGTCGAACGACCCGGCGCGGGTGTAGAAGGTCTCGTTGCCGCGCCGCACCACGAAGAACCCGTCGCCGGAGATCATCATGTCGGTGCTGCGGTTGGTCAGCTGGGCCGAGCCCTGCGTGAAGCTGGCGGTGATGCCCGCCACCCGCACGCCCAGACCGACCTGCGCCGGGTTGGTGCCACCACGGCCGTCCTGGGCACCGCCGGCGCCGGTGAGCAGCTGGGACAGGGTGTCCTGGAACTGCGTCTGGGACGCCTTGTACCCGGTGGTGTTGACGTTGGCGATGTTGTTGCCCGTGACGTCGAGCATGGTCTGGTGGGCACGCAGACCGGAGATGCCTGAGAAGAGAGAGCGAAGCATGGCGGGTGTCCTTTCGCGACAGTGTCCGATGGTCGGAGCGGGCGAGGGTCAGGGGGTCTGCGAGCCGTCCGGGGTCGGCTCGGGATCGGGCTGGCTGGGCGAGGCGGGCCTGTTGACCGCCGCGACCGAGCTCAGCGAGATGTTCTGGCCGCCGATGACGAGGGTCGGCTCGCCGACGGTGTAGATGACCTTCTCGACGACGCCTGTGGCGTTGGCGCCGTCAGGGGTGGCGAAGGTGACCTCGGCACCGACCAGCTGCGAGGCCAGGGTCCGTTGCTGGATGGCCAGGCCCAGGCGAGAGTCCGTGGCCATGGAGACCAGCTGCTCCATCATCGACAGCTGGGTGGTCTGGGCCATCATCTGCTGGGTGTCCATCGGCGAGCTCGGGTCCTGGTTCGCCAGCTGGGCGATGAGCAGCTTGAGAAAGCCGTCCGAGTCCATGATGTTCTTGTTGCGCGCCTCGGTCATGGTCGGCGCGACGTTGTTCTGGCTCGTGATCGACGAGACCGAGATGTCAGGCACGGTGTCCTCCAGACGTCAGACGATGAGGTCGAGACCGTGGACCGAGTCGGTCGGCACGGCGGTAGGGGTGGGTGTGTCGGTGCTCGGGGCACCGTCGTCCGGGGCACGGTCAGGGCCCCGGCTGCTCCCGGTCTTGTGCCGCTCGGCACCAGGACGGTCGTCGTTCAGGCCGAGCTCGGCGTTCAGCCCCGCGGACTGCAGGTCGCGACGCAGGTCGTCGAGCGTCTCGCGCAGCACGGCGCGAGCCTCGGCGTTGGCCCCGGCCAGGTCGATGCGCACCTGGCCGGCGCTGATGTGCGCGACGATCCGCACGTCGCCGAGCCTGTCAGGGTCCAGCGCGACGCTCAGCACGTGGGTGCCGGCCCGCGCTCCCGCGAGCGCCCGCAGGTGCCCGCCCAGCTGGTCGACCATCGGGGCCGGCGTGGGCGCCGGGCTGGGAGCCGAGACCACAGGGGCCGTGGCGACGGGGGCGCTCGTCGCGGCCGGGGCCGTGACCGGGGCAGCCGCGACGACGGGGTCGGGGCTCGGCGCGGCCGGAGCGGTCTGCGCCTGAGCCTGAGCGCCCTGCGCCTGAGCCGGGACGCCCGACGTGACTCCTCGACCTTCGGCGGCGGGTGCCGTGGACGGCTCCTCGTCGGCGACGGCCGGAGCCGTGACGGCGGGGGCCGGGGTGAGGTTCGGCCCGCCCTTGACCTCGGCGGCTGCTGACGGTCCCGTCGGTGCGACGTCGACCGTGGCGCTCCGCGGTGCCGGTGCGGCCTGCGCGGTCGGCACCGGTCGCTCCACGATCTCGGCCTGGACCTCCGTGACCTCGTCCGTCGGGCTCACGACGGGTGACAGGTCGCCCGGCACGCCGGGCAGCACGGCGACCACCGAGCCTGCCGGTGCCTGCGGGGCGGTCTCGTCCGGGCTGGTGACCTCGTCGGTGTCGGCCGGTCTGGCTTCCTTCTCGGCAGCGACCGGGCGCGAGGTCTGGTCGACGTCGGCCGGGCGGGACGCCTGCTCGGAAGAGGTCTGACCTGCCTGGGACCTCGAGGTCTCGGATGCCGTGCGGCGGTCGTCACCAGCGCGCCCCGGGCGCGCGGCCTCGCCACGGTCGGCGCCGGCGCGAGCCGAGGTGTCTCGGGCCGTGCTGTCTCGGGTCGTGGCACCCCGGTCTCGGGACGCGCTGTCACGCGACGGGGACACCGACGCGAGGACGTCGGCGAAACCGTCCGAGGGACGCCGGGCGCCGCTCGACGCGGCACGCACCGGCTCGCTCACCGGGACCGTGGCCTGGACGCTCATCGAGCCACCCCCACCATCGAGGCGAGCAGGGCTCGCTGGACCGCCGCGGTGTCCACCGGGGCCGGGGCGGCCTGCTGCTGCGGCAAGATCCGTCGGATCGCCGTGGGTGTGGCCCACACGGCGGTCTCTCGTACCTTCCCGCCTGGTGCGGGTGCCTCGATCATCCTGTTGTCTCCCAGGTAGATGCCCACGTGCCTGCCGTTGTCGAAGAAGAGAAGGTCACCGGGCTGCGCCTGGCTCAGCGACGGCACCGCGGTACCCATCGACTGCTGGTTGCGCGCCACGCGAGGGAAGTCGGTGATGCCCATGTCACCCAGGGCACGGATCACCAGCCCGGAGCAGTCCAGCCCCGACGAGGAGGACCCGCCCCACACGTAGGGGACACCGAGGTACTTGCGCGCGTTAGCGATGAGGTCTTGTGCCGTAGGCCCTTGCTGCTGCTCCGTGCCGCCCAGCTGTGCCAGCAGCGCCGACACGTCCGACGTCCCTGCCAGCGCTGCCACCTGGTCCGTCGTGAGCGCGTCGAGCGCCGTGGCGAAGCTCGTCGTGGGGGCGCTGCGCTGGGGAGAGACCATCTCTCGGATCTCGGCCATGCGGGCCTGGACGCCTCCGATCCCGAGCATCCCGTTCATGTCGTCACCTCCGTGGGTCGGCGTCCGGCGATCTCGTCGAGCGCCGCCTGCTCGGCCTTCAGCTCCTCGGTCCTCTGCTCCTCGTCGTGCTTCTCTCCCAGCCGCTCCACGGTGCGGGTCGCCTGACGTGCGACAGACCACGCCTGCGCGCGCTGCGCGGTGCGGGACTCGGCGACGGCGACGTCGGCCTTCGCCTCGACCAGCAGCGCCGACATCGCCATCCGAGCGGCGACCGACGCCCTGAACGCCTGGGGTTCGGCCTCGGCCGTCGCCGCCGACGAGCCGAGCAGCCGGGCGGTCTCGATGGCGCGGTCTCGTGCCGCCTGCTCCTGGCGGTGCGCCTCGGCCAGCTCGGCAGCCGCTCTGTCCTCGGCGATGCTGCGCACCCGCAGGAGCCCGGCCAGGGGGAAAGCCCGTCTCATCACGCACCGTCCAGGGTCGTGACCAGCCCGGCCAGGCGGGTCCAGGAGTCGGAGGCGAGAGACGGTTCGTCGGCGGCCTGCCTCAAGAACCCGTCGATCGCGCCCGCGTGCTCGATCGCCTTGTCCACCAGCGGGTTCGACCCCGCCACGTAGGCGCCCACGGCGATCAGGTCCGCGACGGCCTTGCGGGCGGCCATCACCTCGCGCAGCCGGGCGGCCTGCGCCTTCTGCTCCCGGTCGACCACGCGGCTGGCGACACGGCTGATCGACCCGAGCGCGTCCACAGCCGGGTAGTGGTTGGCCACGGCCAACGACCGGTCCAGCACCACGTGCCCGTCGAGGATGGACCGCGCGGCGTCCGCGATCGGCTCGTTGTGGTCGTCGCCGTCCACGAGCACCGTGTAGATGCCGGTGACCGAGCCTTCCGGCCCGGTGCCCGCACGCTCGAGCAGCTGGGCCAGCAGGGAGAACGTGCTCGGCGGGTAGCCCCGGGTCGCCGGCGGCTCACCGACCGACAGCCCGATCTCCCTCTGGGCCATCGCGACCCGGGTCAGGGAGTCCATCATCAGCACCGCGTGGCGTCCGTCGTCGCGCAGCCCCTCAGCGATCCGGGTGGCCACGAAGGCGGAGCGCAGCCGCACCAGCGCGGGCTCGTCCGACGTGGCGACGACGACGACGGAGCGGGCCAGGCCGGCCTCGCCCAGGTCGTCCTCGAGGAACTCGCGGACCTCACGGCCACGCTCACCGACCAGGGAGATCACCGACACCTCGGCCTCGGTGCCCCGGGCGATCATCGACAGCATGGTGGACTTGCCCACCCCAGACCCGGCGAACAGGCCGATGCGCTGCCCCTGCCCGACGCTGACCAGGGTGTCCAGCACCCGCACGCCCAGCGGCAGCGGAGCGGCGACCCGGGTGCGCTCGAGCGGGTGCGGGGCGCGTCCCTCGACACTGACCCACCGCACGTCGCGCAGCGGCCCCTTGCCGTCGATCGGCTGGCCCAGCCCGTCGATGACGCGACCGAGCAGCCCGGGCCCGACGGGAGCACGCAGCCCGCCGCCGACGTTGCGCACCGGCATGCCCGCACGCAGCCCGGTCAGCGGGCCGAGCGGCATGCACCGTGCGGTGCGGTCCCCGGTCGCGACGACCTCCGCGACGACCGCGTCGTCGCCCTCGCCGACGCGCAGCAGGTCGCCCACGGCGGCGCCGGTCCCTGTCACCTCGATCGACAGGCCGACGACACCGCGCACCCTGCCCACGGCCTCGGGTGCCACGGCGGCCAGCGCTCGGCCCCAGGCGGAGTCGACGGTCGTCGTGGCCATCAGGCCTCGTTCTCGTTCGTCTCGGCCAGCGCGGCACGGGCACGGGCCAGCGCCGTGCTGATACGGGCGTCGATCTCGCCGTCGGCGTGCTCGGCGACGGCGTCGCCGTGGGCCAGGGACGGGTCGACGATCACGCGCATGCCCTCGGGCGTGCCACCGACCGCGTCGGCGTCGCGCGGGTTCATCCGCACCACCAGCTCGCCGGCCGTGCCCGTGGTGAGCACCCGGGCCAGCGCGGCCTGGGCCGAGCGCTCCGCGTCGGACAGCTCGGAGCCGATCACCGCGGCCGCCAGCTCCAGGGCCGCGACGTGCAGGCGCTGCTCGACGGCGTCGAACGTCGGGACCTGGCTGGCCCTCACCGCCCGCGTCGCGGCGGCCAGCGCCTCCATCGCCTGGGCGTGCTCGGCGGCCCGGGCCGCCTCGGCCTCGGTCACGCGCTGCCGGGTGGCCTCGGCCTCGGCGACCGCGACCCTGGCGGCCTCCCGGGAGCCGGCGGCGAACCCCGCGGCGAACCCGGTGGCCCTGGCCTGCTCACGGACGGCGAGCGTCGCGCTCTGAGAGTCCTCGACCAGCGGCACGAAGCGCGCCGGGAGCGCCTCGACCTCGGCGGCCGCGGCAACCGCGACCGCCGCCTCGGCCACCGAGGCGCCGAAGACGGACCTGACGGCGCCTGAGCGCTGCCTCGGGACGTCGACCTGGGTCGCGGCAAGAGGCACGAACGTGTCAGACGACAAGCTCATCGTCGCTGTCCCTCCTGATCGTGATCTGGCCGGACTCCTCCAGGCGGCGGATGCCCTGGACGATGTGCGCGCGCGCCTCCTCCACCTGGGACAGGCGCACCGGGCCGAGCAGGTCGATCTCCTCGACCAGGTTGTCCCGCGCCCGCTCGGACAGGTTCCTCAGGATCATGTCCGAGACCTCGGGCGGGGCACCCTTCATGGCCAGCGCGAGCTCGCCGGTCTCCACGTTGCGCAGCACCAGCTGGACAGCGCGGTCCTCGAGCACGACGACGTCGGTGAACACGAACATCATCGAGCGGACCTCGTCGGCCAAGGGCTCGTCGAGCTCCTTGAGCCCCTCGAGGATCAGCTTCTCCGTCGTCGGGTCCGCACGGTTGATGATGTCCACCAGCGGCTGGACCCCACCCACGGCGGTGGTCTCGCGAGGTGCGAGCACCGCCGAAGCCTTGCGCTGCAACGAGTCCGCGACGATCTGCACGGCGTCGGGGGTCGCCCGCTCCATGAGCGCGATCCTGTGGGCCGTGTCGGCCTGTTCCTGGGGGGGCAGGCCCGCCATGATCGCCGACGCCTGCTCCGGGCGCAGGTGCGCCAGGACCAGGGCGATGGTCTGCGGGTGCTCGCCGGACAGCAGCGAGACGACCTGCCGGGCGTCAGCGACCCGCATGAACTCGAACGGGTCGCCGGCCAGGTGGGTGCGCAGACGCTCCATCATGCCGGCCGCCTGCTCGGCACCGATGGTGGCCTCGAGCAGGTGCTGAGCCATCCCGGCCCCGCCGCCCAGGCCCGGGCCCACCGCGGAGAAGGCGTAGAACTCCTCCAGCACCTCGTCGGCCAGCCGCTGGTCGATGTGGTTGAGCCGCAAGATCTCCGCGGTCAGCTCTTCGACCTCGGACACCTCGAGCTCGGCCATCACCCGCGCCGCGCGCTCACGGCCGAGCTGGAGCAGCAGGGTGGCGGCCTTCTGCGCCCCGGTCAGCCCGCTCACCGGCGCCCGCTCTCGGTCAGCCAGCCACGCAGCAGGTCAGCGACCTCTTCGGGCTGCTCGTCGGCCAGCGCGGCGATCTGCTGACGCTTGAGCGCGACCGGGTCGGGCCCCGAGGACTCCATCGCGCCGGGCAGCTCGGGCATCTCGCTCGGCGGCATGGCCTCGAGCAGCTCTTGCTCCCTGTCGGCAGCGGTGGCCGCCTCGAGCCTGCCCAGGTCGAGCGCCTCGCGGCGGGCCCGGCGCGAGCGCCTCGCGGCCACGGAGCCGGCGATGACCAAGAACAGGAGGACCGCACCGGCGGTGGCCGCCTGTCGGATCATGTTCTGGGTGGCTTCCGCCCGCTCCCGAGCCTCGGCGGCAGCCAGGGCCTCCTCGGCGGCGATGACCCCGGTCTCGTCGAACGGCATGCGCTGGACGGACAGGGTGTCACCGCGCGCCACATCGATGCCGGCCGCGGCGGCGATGGCAGCCTCGAGGGCGACCAGGTCCAGGGCGTTGCTCGCCCTGGAGTTGATGACGACGGACACCGACTGCCGCTCCAGCGACCCGGGAGCCGCTGTGATGACCTCGGTGGTCTTGCCCACGGCGTTGGTCACGTCCTCGCTGGTCGCACGGTACGAGCCCTGGCCGTCGCCGACGCCTCCGGGCACCGCGATGTTGTCCGGGCCCAGCACGCCGGTCGCCCCGCCAGCACCGGTCCCGTCGTACTCCTCTGTCCTGGTGGACGAGGTCAGCGGCGGCACGTCCGGGTCGGCCTGGAAGGACTCGACGGTCCTCCTCGAGGCGTCGAAGTTGAGCTCGGCGTTCGCTGTCACGCTCACGTTCTGCGCGCCGACCAGCGGGTCGAGCAGGCCGTGGATCGCGGCCTCGACCCTCGCCTGGTGCTCGCCGGTCTTCTGGTCGGCCATCGCCGAGCCCAGGGTGGACTGCCCACCCACCGAGGAGAGCACCCTGCCGCCCGAGTCGACGACGGCGACGTCGGTCGACTCCATCCCGGGGATGGCGGCCGAGACCAGGTGCACGATCGCCTGGACCTGGCTCCCGCTCAGGTCCCTGCCGGCGCTCTGGCGGATGAACACCGACGCGGTCGGGCTCTGCCTGGACCTGGTGAACACGGTCTCCTCGGGGATCGCCAGCTTGACCGACGCCGAGGAGACGCCGTCCATCGCGGCGATGGTGCGAGCCAGCTCGCCCTCCATGGCCCGCTGCAGCGCGGTCTGCTCCTGGAACTGGGTCGAGGTCGCCGACAGGCCGTCCAGCAACCAGTACCCGTCGCCGTCGGCGTTGGTGGGCAGGCCCTGGGCAGCCATCGCGATGCGCTGGCTGAAGACCTTGTCGGCAGGCACGAGCACCGTCGTGCCGCCGTCGGCCAGCTCGTAGGCGACCCCGGCGGAGGCCAGCTGGTCGATCACCGCGGAGGCGTCGGCACCCGACAGCCCCGAGAACAGCGGGGCCATGGTCGGCCGGGACAGCATCCCGCCGACGGCCACCGCGGAGATCACCAGAGCGATGACGGCGAGCACCCCGAACACCCTCTGGGCGAGCGAGAGCTCGGCGACCGCCTTGTTCAGACGGTCCAGCGTCGTCTTCAGAGGCGCTGGCATCAGACGGTCATCCTCATGATCTCCTGGAAGGCCGAGACAGCCTGGTTACGCAGGGCTGCGGTCAGCTCCAGCTGGGTGGCGGCCTTCGCCGCGGCGATGGTGTAGGTGTGCACGTCCTGCAGGTCGCCGGTGACGGCGGCGACGGCCAGCGAGCTGCTGGTCGCCTGGGCCTGCTGGAGAGAGTCGACGCTCGAGGCGACCGACGCGAAGGCGGTGCCAGAGCCCGGCACGGCGGCAGCGCCCTGCAAGCCGGCGACCTGGGACGGCGACGTGGGAGAGACGGGGGCGACAGGAAGGATGCTCATCAGCTCTTTCCGATCTCTAGCGCGGCTTCATAGGCGGCCCTGGCCCGCTCGACCACCGCGGCGTTCGCCTGGTAGCCGCGCTGGGCCATGATGAGCTGCGTCATCTGCGAAGACATGTCGATGCTGGGCAGCCTCACATAACCTTGCTCGTCGGCCAGAGGGTTGTCAGGGTCATAGACCATGCGTCCCACGGTGTCGCCGGAGAACAGCGCGGCCTGCACCTGGACGCCACCATTTCCGGTGGTGATCTCTCTGGCTTGGATGTATCGTGCTTGAAAAGCGTCCTCGGACGTCCTTCTCACGGTGTTGATGTTTGCGATGTTGTCAGAGACCGCGTCGAGCCACTTACGCATGACGTTCATGCCGGACCCGGCGACCCCGATCGCCCCGAAGATAGGCATCAGCTCGTCCTCATCGCGGTCCGGATCGACGAGAACTGGCCGTCGATGGACTTGATCGCCAGCGAGTAGCGCAGGTTGGTGTCGATGTTGGAGAGAACCTCGGTCTCGAGGTTGACGTTGTTGCCGTCCAGACGGGTGGGCTCCAGGCTGCGGCGTGTGGTTGCGGTGACCGCACCGTTGCCGTTGGCCACGGCCGCCCTCAGGGCGGACTCGAAGTGGACGCGCTGAGCACGGAAGCCCGGGGTCTGCACGTTGGCGACGTTGTTCGCGATGGCACGTTGGCGCTGCGACAGCGCGTTGAGCGCGCTGTTCATGGCGACCGCGGTCACAGAGTTGAACAGGCCCATGGATAGGTCTCTCCCACCAGCGATGGTGTAGCGGCCGATCCGTGGCCTGTCGTCGAGCAGTCCGTCGCTCACCTGCAGCCATCGGCCTCCACCGGTCTTGGCGTAGCCGATTCACTCCCCCGGACGAGGAGATATGCCTCCGATGTCCGGATCATCCTTCCCCCTTCACTCGTCTGGTCGGATTGCTTTTCACCCGCTCCGAGGTGCCATCTCAGCATCGATGTGCTATCAGCACCTGACATGAGTCATGTCGACGGTTGCATCACGTTCCACCATCCGAGACGACGGGAATACCTGAGCTCTGAGAGATGTTCAGGGGGATCATCCTGGACGCGGCCTCGAACAGTTGCAGAACATCTCCTGAACAGCTACACGACCTCTCTCGGCGAGCACATCCCTCAAGCAGCACAGGGAGATCTCACGAAGAATCATGAAGCGATGAACAGGCTCAGGGGCGAGATATTCCTCTGCGGCAGGCACGACGCTCTCGAGAGAGGGTCGTGCGGGCGCGCTGCGGATCCCCGGGCTGGACGGGGGTTCAGCCCTCGAGGTCCAGGTAGACCGGACGAGCCGGCACGGCGGGGTGCAGCTGGTCCAGCGCCGCGAGGTGGCGGCGGTTGACGATCATCGCGCGAGTGATCTTCTCGGCCGCGGCCTGCTGACGCTCGGCCAGCGCCCGCGCACGGTCCAAGAGAGGGGCGGGCAAGGGGCCGAGGTCGGTCGGCGGCTGCCAGGCGGCCATCACGGCGACCTCCTCGACCGACGGCAGATGGTCGCTGTCGAGCATCGCCTCGGCGGTGGCGACGTCGAGCTCCAGGCTCTCCAGCGCCTGGACCCACGCGACGTCGAAGGTGAAGGTCATGATCGCCCCGCGTGCGACTCTCAGCCCACGCCGAGCATGGTGGAGCCGATCTCGTCGGAGGCCTGCGTCGTCGCGATCATCCGCGACTCCTGGGCGGAGTCGGACAACGACTCCGCGGCGCCACGCCACGCCTCGGCCAGAGGCAGCACCAGCTCGCGGCACTCCGCGGCCTTGGCCGCGTTGCCGGTGGCCGCGGCGTCGATCAGGCCCGACAGCAGATAGCTGTAGATCGACATCAGACGAGGCCCGCCGTCCCACGCGCCGACGTCGAGAGAGGAGATCAGCTCGGTGACGATGTCTCGGGCGTGGCCGAGGTGAGCGGCTGCCGCCACCCTGTCGTTCCTGCCCAGGGCCTCGAGCCCCTTGTCCAGGTCGGTCACCAGGCGGTCGTAGAGCATGGTCAGCAGCCTGGCGGGGCCGACGGTGGCGACCGAGTCGGCCAGGTAGGCGGCACGGGCGTCATACATGAGGCTTCTCCTCTAGAAGATCAGGACCGAGAGCTCGCCTTGAGCCCGTCCAGCGTGGCGCTCATCGAGGTGAGCCAGCTGGACTGGGACTGGAGCCGAGACAGCGCCGTCTCCAGCGCTGCCCACTGCCGCTCCAGCGTGGTGCGGCGCAGCTCCAGCACGTTGTCCCAGCCGGCGATCCTGTCGCTCAGGTCCCGGATCCGGTCGTTGTCGCTGTTGATGCGCTGGGTGAGAGTCCCGTCGTGCCTGTCCGACGCCGTCGTGGCGACCTGGTTCACGCGCTCGGCGATCCCGGAGACCACCGCCTGCACCCGGGCAGGGTCGTCGGCCAGCGCCGCGGCGAACTTCTCGGCGTCGAACGTGAACGTGCCGTCCTTGTTGAAGACGATCCCGACGTCCGAGGGCGAGACACCGTTGATGTCCCGCGAGCCCGCCTGCATCAGGTCTTGGGAGAGCGAGCGGACCACGCTGTTCCCCGCGAGCACCCCGGCGGAGACGGTCGGGTTGCCCCGGGCGTCGGTCGACGAGGTCACGGCCGTCTGGGAGGAGATCTCCGAGAGCACCTGGTTGAGCTGGCTGACCAGGTCAGAGCCGAGCCTGGTGAGGGCGTCGGTGTCGCGCGCCACGTCGACGGTGACCGGGTCGGCGCTGGCCCTGACGACCGTGACGTCCAGACCGGTGAGCAGGTCGGTGAACGTGTTGGACGCCGAGGTGACGGTCTGCGCGGCAGGCGTGCCTGCCCAGAGAGTGACCTGGGCGTCCTGCGCGGCACGGGCCTCGACCAGCGACAGCTGGGTGGCGGTGCCGGCCTGGACCGCGTCAGCGTCGCCGGCGTAGAGCGTGAACGACTGGTCTGCCCCCGTCTGGGTGCCCGTGAGCTGCAGGCGGAAGGTCTGGTTGCCGAAGGAGTCGGTGCTCGAGGTGACGGACGCGGCCACACCAGCGTCCGACCTGCTGATCGCCGCCGCGAGGTCGGCGGGGCTGGTGATGCCCGAGACGTCGATCTGCGTGACGGTGTCACCGGTCTTCAGCGAGAGGGTCGAGGCCCCCCCGGTGAGGTCGGCGACGGAGGAGAACGAGCCGCTCAGGGAGATCTGGCTCTGCGCGACCCTGTCGACGTTGAAGGTCACCGACGTCGGCGACCCGTTCGCGCGCACGCTCGCGGTGACAGCATCGGAGGAGGACTTCGCTGACAGCGCGTCCCACGACGTCTGGTTCGCAGCCTTGCCCGCGGCCTCACCCAGGGAGGCCGTCTTGGCGTTCAGGGACTGCAAGGCCGTGACCAGCCTGGTCAGGTCGCTCCTGGTGCCCATCAGCTGCTGCTGGGGCAGCCTCTCGACGTTCATCATCGCGTTGACGATCGCGGCGCTGTCCAGACCGGACACCAGGCCCGAGATGCTCGCCATGGCTCTTCGTTCCCTCCTGCTTCACCTTCACCGAGATGCGCCGGCGGCGGCGGGGGTGAACCCCGCCGCCTCCGACGTATCAGTCATCCGACTCAGGTTCCTCAGCGGAGCAGCTGGAGGACGCCCTGCGGGATGGAGTTGGCCTGCGCGAGCATCGCCGTGCCGGCCTGCGACAGGATCTGCGACTTGGTGAAGTTCACCATCTCGGAGGCCATGTCTGTGTCTCGGATCCGAGACTCCGAGGCGGACAGGTTCTCGACCGCCACGTTGACGCTCTTGATGGTGTGCTCGAACCGGTTCTGGTATGCACCGAGGTTGGCTCGTGCGGTCGAGATGTTGGAGATCTGAGCGTCGATCGCGCTGATCGCGGCCTGAGCACCAGAGTGGCTGAACAGGTTCAGAGCTTCCGTGCCAGCCGCGGTGGTGGCGAAGGTGACGGCGGTGGCCACGGAGGCCACGTTCGCCGAGGACAGGTCCACAGCGATCCGGCTGTCCGTGTCACCAGCAGCGCCGACCTGGAAGTTCATGACTGCGCCGGTGCCACCAGAGACCTTGTCCAGCAGGGTGGTGCCGTTGAAGTTGGTCGACTTCGCGATGCGGTCCAGCTCTTGCTGCAGCTGGACACCCTCGCTCGCGATGTTCGCCCGAGCCGCCTCAGAGTTCGAGTCGTTGGCCGCCTGGACCGCGAGCGTGCGCATGCGGTGCAGGATCGCGTGGACCTCGGTCAGAGAACCCTCAGCGGTCTGGACGACGCTGATGCCGTCCTGAGCGTTGCGGGCAGCCTGGGTGAGACCGGAGATCTGCGCGCGCAGACCCTCCGAGATCGCCAGACCAGCGGCGTCGTCAGCGGCCCGGTTGATCCGGAAACCAGACGACAGCTTCTCGAGCGACTTCGCCAGAGAGTTCTGAGTTGCGCTCAGGTTGCGGTACGAGTTGATGGCCGCAACGTTGGTGTTCACTGAGAGACCCATGATGACTTCCTCCTATGATGCGGGTCGGTCGGCCCTTCCGTGGGCACGCCATGAACGATCGGGCAGGGTGTCCCGATGCTGAGCGCTCTGGCGCCGAAGGGCGGGTGAAGTGATGAACCTGCAGGTCAGTCCAGGCTGACGAGCCCCGGAGCGACGATCCCCAAGGCTTCAGCGAGCTCGCTGCGCCCTTGCGTCGGCACCCGGTCCAACGCGTTCTCCAGGTGGGGGAAGGCCCGTTCGTCGTGATAGGCGGAGATCGCCAGGGCCGCCGCGACAGCCCGGTCGGCCGGTGCGCCTCGGCGGTCGGAGGCGAAGGCGACGAGGGTCGAGAGCCTGCCCAGACCGTGACGGTGCAGCCGGGCGTCCCAGTCAGCGGCGGCCTCCAGCCCGTGCAGCGGGGCGACCCGCGCACCGCTGGCCAGCACCGTGTGGTCACCCGGCCTGTGCTCCTCCATCAGCTCCAGCACCCGCAGCGCGGCCCGGCTGCCGTCACGGACGCTCAGCAGCGCCCAGCGCCGCCACTGGTCGTCAGACAGGTCACCCAGCAGGCCGCGGAACGCGTCCTCTCCCAGCCTGACGAGGACGACGACAGGCCACGGGTCGCCGTCACCTGTCCGCAGGGAGTCGCGCACCAGGGCCAGCGCCTCGTCGCCCCTGTCGACGGAGACCAGCAGGCCGATCTCCACGTTGATGGCCGACGAGCGTCGCATCTCGCCGCCGGCGCTGTCCCGGAAGACGGTCGGCACCCGATCCAGCGCGGCGAGGCCAGCCTCGGCCTCACCACGCTGCGCGTAGACCTCGGCGGCCGCGATGTCCACCGCCGCGCTGTCGGGCTGTGCGCTGCGCCACCGCTCGACCCAGAGCAGCGCGCGGTCCAGGTCTCCCCTGCCCAGGGCCAGCTTGTACTGGGCGAGGGAGAGCGTCCGGGACAGCTGGTCGGTGATCCTGCCGGGTTCTTCCCACGCCTGCTCCGCGACGGCTGCCGACTCCTCCTGGCGCTCGGGCCCCCCCATGATCAGAGACCGGGACAGGTGCACCCGTGCCACGGCGGCGCCGACAGCGTCGCCTGCCGCCTCCGCCTCCGCGAGCTGTTCACGAGACAGGGTGATGTTGCGCTCCGCCTTCTCGGTGGTCAGCCGCTCCTGGTCGGCATAGCCGCTGTGCCGCAGGCGGATGCCGCCGAGCATGCCCGAGGCCGCGACCAGTCCGTCGGCACCGGCGATCTGCTCGTGCAGCTGTCCCACCCAGTGCTTCCCCTCGCGCCGGAAGACGCGGATGGCGGTGAACTCGTCCGTCTCGTCGACGCTGTTGCTCCCCGTGTTCACGATGCGCACGCCGTAGGTCGTGTGCTTGGCGTAAGCCAGCCTCTTGCGCAGGGTCGAGCCCTGGGACTCGAACTCCTCGTCGGCGTCGATCGACAGCACCCAGTCTCCCGTCGCGTGCTCGAGCGCACGGTTGCGGGCGGCCGCGAAGTCGTCGTCCCAGTACCCCTCGATCACGATGTCGGTGTACCGGCGCGCGATCTCGCGCGTGGCGTCGGTCGAGCCGGTGTCGTACACGACGATCTCGTCGGCCCACCGCACCGAGTCCAGGCAGGTGGCCAGCACGTCCTCCTCGTTCTTGACGATGAGGACGGCAGAGATGGTCAGACGACGGTTCTTGCTCATCACAGGCTCCCGCTGGCTCGGCCGCTGGCTCGGCATGCCTCACCTGATCGGCGGAGCGCACGCGGTTGTGAGCGAGCGACGTCATCCGCTCAGCCGACGACGTGGTCGGCCGATCGGGGGAAACAGACCATAAGGAGCTACATGGACGAGCACCCGTTCGAGGCAAGTCTCATCATCCCGCTGTTCAACCGGGCCGAGTACACCGCCGCATGCCTGGCGTCGATCGCCGAGCACACCGACCCAGCGCTGTACGAGGTGGTGCTCGTGGACAACGGCTCGACCGACACCACGGGAGACCTGCTCTCCGCGCTGGACGGCGACGTACAGATCGTCCGCAACGAGAAGAACCTAGGGTTCGCCCGAACCTGCAACCAGGGTGCCGAGACGGCTCTCGGGAACCATCTGATCTTCGTCAACAACGACGTCGTCACCCTTCCTGGCTGGCTCGAGCCTCTGCTCGAGGTGCTCGAGGCCGAGGACGACGTGGCGATCGTCGGAGCCCGGCTGTTGTTCCCCGACGGGCTGGTGCAGCACGGCGGCATGCGGACCTGGGAAAAACCAGACGGCTCGATAGGAGCCTCATTGCACCCTTACAAGGTCGACCCGGAACTCGCTGGACGGCGAGCGGAGCTCGACGTCGTGGCGGGGGCGGTCATGGCGGTGCGCAGGTCGTTCTTCGAGCAAGAGGGCGGCTTCTGCTGCGACTACTGGAACGGGCACGAAGACGTAGACCTGTGCCTCACCGCACGCTCGCAGGGACTACGAGTGGTCTACGAGCCGCGGTCGACCCTGATCCACCATGAGTCGGGCTCCGGCCCCGAACGCTTCTCGCACGTCACCCAGAACTCGCGGCTCCTCACCGAACGATGGGCAGGCCGCTACATACCCGAGCTCGTGACCGATGACGCCTGGCAGGCCTACCCCAACCCGCGCCGCCAAGACGGGGGTCTCGTCGACGCTCCCTCGTGGTCCGGTGGGGTCACTGGGACGACGGTGAGGGCGGGGGCCAGTCCGCGGTAGTCGTCGGGGTTGGCGGTGTAGAGCGGGAGGCCACGGACGACGGCGACCGCGGCGATCATGAGGTCCATGCGGCGCGGTCGAGGTTGGCGACCGGCGGCCAGCACCATAGCGGCGAGCTCGCCGTAGCGTTCGGCTGCCGCGCCGTCGAACGGCAGAGGCCGGACCCATGCCTTGGTGTTGGCGAACACCTGGGAGCGGGTGGCAGCGTCGACGGGAGACCTGGCCAGCGCCACACCGTAGCTGAGCTCGGCCAGGGTGACAGCGCTGACGTGGGAGACATCAGGAAGCTCGACAGGGTCGTATCGGGGCAGATCGATGACCACGCACGTGTCGAGCAGCCCTGAGGAACGAGGGGGCCTCTGCGACGCCTGATCGGCAGCAGGCGGATCAGACGAGGGCATCGTCGTCGCCGAAGAACTCGTCCATCTCGGCTCGCATCGCGTGGTAGTCGACATGCGGCTGGTTGGCGAACGCGGCCAGGAGCTCACGCGTCGGAACGCCTTCTCGCGGACCCACGATGGGCACCAGCTCGCCAACCGGACGGCCGTCGCGCGTCACGGTGAAACGCTCCCCGGCCTCGAGGCGGTCCATGATCGCGGCGGAGTGGTTCCTCAGCTCACGTTGGCTGATGGTGTGCGGGTCCCACGCAGAGACAGGCATGTGTCATAGCGTAGCACGCAGCGCTACACCGTGCTGACCTGCCGCATCGTGGCTCTCCTCGGGCCCGACCCATCTCACCTGATCGGCGGTATGCACATGGTCGTGAGATGCCGACCTCATCCGCTCAGGCGACGACGTGATCGGCCGATCGGGGGAAACGTGGTGGAAGGAGGTCATGTGGACGGGTACACGTTCGCCGCGAGCGTCGTCATCCCCTTGTTCAACAAGGTGGAGCACACCGCCGAGTGCCTGGTGAGCATCGCGGAGCACACCGACCCCACGCTGTACGAGGTGGTGCTCGTGGACAACGGCTCGACCGACGCGACGGGCCAGCTGCTGGACCATCTGGACGGCGACGTCCAGATCATCCGCAACGCGACCAACCTGGGGTTCGCCCGAGGGTGCAACCAGGGGGCGCGGGCCGCGTGCGGCCACCACCTGGTGTTCTGCAACAACGACGTCGAGGTGCGGGACGGATGGCTCGAACCCCTGCTCGACGTGCTCGACGGCGAACCAGACGTGGCGATCGTCGGGGCACGGCTGCTGTTCCCCGACGGCACGGTGCAGCACGCCGGGGTGCGCACCGTCTTGACGCCCGACGGGAAGATCGTCCCGACGCACGACCCCTACGGCGTGCCACCGGTACCGGAGTCCCGTCGAGACGTCGACGTGGTCACCGGTGCTCTCATGGGGGTGCGCCGGTCGTTCTTCGAGGCCGTCGGCGGGTTCCTCATCGAGTACTGGAACGGCCTGGAAGACGTCGACCTGTGCCTGACCGCACGGTCGCAGGGCCTGCGGGTGGTCTACGAGCCGCGGTCCACCTCGGTGCACCACGAGTCAGCGTCCGGGAGCGAGCGGTTCTCCGCCACCGACGAGAACGAGGCCTTGTTCAACCGGCGCTGGGGCGAACGGTACGTCCCCGAGTTCGTCTCCGACGACCGCGACAACGCCCGCCCGAACCCCGCGCGACGCGACGGCGCCTTCCAGAGCGTGACCAGGCCGAGCGGCTGACCCGCACCGGGCCTCGTCCAGGGCTCTGACCGCACGACACGACGACCCCACAGGCCTTCCGGCCCCGTATCGAGGGAGAGCCCCCAGTGACCAGCATCGACGGCGACGGCGAGCGCATGGTGCCCCAGCTGCACGCGGCCACGCTGATGTACTCCGAGCACGTCACCCGTTACCTGGCGGCCCTGCCCCTGGTCGCGGGCAAGCGGGTGCTCGACATCGCCTCAGGCTCTGGCTACGGCACGAACCTGCTGGCGCAGAGCGCCGCTCATGTCGTCGGGGTCGACGCGAGCCAGGAGGCGGTGACCTACGCCACCGACGTCTACGGCAGCGACAACAGCGAGTTCCACGTCGGCGACGCGACGTCGATACCGCTGGCCGACCGCAGCGTCGACGTCGTGGTCAGCTTCGAGACCATCGAGCACCTCGAGGACTACCGCGCCTTCGTGGCGGAGGTCGACCGCGTGCTGGCCGACGACGGGGTGTTCCTGCTCTCGACCCCGAACGACCTGGAGTTCGTCCAGGACAACCACTTCCACCTGCACCAGTTCACCTACGACGAGCTCGTCGGGCTCGTCCGGCCCCGCTTCGCGCACATCGAGCCCTACTTCCAGGCGACGTGGAAGGCTGTGCTCCTCGCACCGCTGTCGATGATCGACACCGAGGGCCCGGTCGACACCGCGGTGCTCAACCTGAGCCCGTTGTCACCGGAGCAGACTCTCTACTTCTACCTGGTGTGCAGCAGGTCTCCTGTGGTCGAGACGGTGGAACCCCTGCTCGCGCTGGGTGGCCACTACTCCGACAGGGTCCAGCGCGTGAACGACCTCCACCATCAGGCGGCGGTCGCCCGGGTCGTCCAGGCCGAGGCTGCCCTCAGAGAAGCCGAGTCCGCGCTGACCGTGCTGCGAGCGACACACCAGCCCGCGAGCGACGCCTGAGCCCCAGGTGTGCCGCCCACCGAGCGAGACGGGTGCCAGGAAGACGGTCGAAGCCGTCTTCCTGGCACCCGTCTCAGCATCTGGGGCTATGGCACCAAGACCCGGGGGGTGCCGACGTGGCGGGCGGTGAAGTCCGCGCCCGGGTCGGCGGCGAAGTCGCGCAGCGTGGCGACGTCGACAGCCTCCCCGCCGCGGATCGAGACCCGGCGGCGGCCGGTCGCCGCGGCCAGCCCGCGGCGGACGCCGTCAACATCGGGCGGACAGTCCACGACGGTGACGTCTCCGCCGCTGATCTGCCCCGCCAGGTCTCGGGCCACCCCGTCGCCGTGCTCCACGAGCACCAGCTCGACCTGAAGGCGGCACAGGTCGACCAGCTCGATCATGGACCGCGCCGACTCCTCGAAGCCGGCGTCACAGTCGACCACCAGGGACAACGGTGCCGAGGCACGGGTCTTGGCAGCCAGCACCTCGCCGTTGCGACGCTCGATCTCCAGCCAGTCCAGGCCGTTGGCGTCGAAGGTGGCGTGCCCCAGGTGATAGACGTAGGAACCCGCCACGACCAGCAGCCGAGCCCCGGCGGCCTGCAGCCTGCGGCACAGGTCGTCATCCTCGTAGCCACCGGTCTCGAAGGCGGTGTCGAAGCCGCCGACCTGCGCGAACAGCTCGGTGCGCACCGCGAGCGCGAAGCCCACGAGCCGGTGCGTCGGCCAGGTCCTCCCCTTGCCCTCGGCCATCGCCGCGAGCGCGGTACGTCGGACGTCCGCCAGGCCGCGCACCTGAGAGCCGGCGGACCCCTGGTGCAGCTGGGAGCCGGAGACGAAGTTGCTCATCGGCCCGGTCGCGCCCACCTGCGGGTCGGAGAACGGCGCGACCAGCGGCTCGATCCAGCGCCCCATCGGCAGGGTGTCGTTGTTGAGGAACACGGTGATCGGGTTGCGGGCCAGCTCGGCGCCAGCGTTGCAGCCCGCGGCGAACCCGAGGTTGCTCTCGTGGCTCACGACCTCGACCCGGTCCGAGTACCGTTCGAGCACCTGTGCGGTGCCGTCGGTCGAGCCGTTGTCGACGACGACCACCTGGTCGTCGTCGCCCAGCGTCTTCGACAGCGTCCTCAGGCACTCGTCGGTGACCTTGGCGAGGTTCCAGACCGGGATGACGATGCTCACCGGGAGGCGGGTCACGCGGGCTCCTCTCGTCGGGCGACCACCGGACCCATCGGCGCTGGACCCCCGGCATGTGAGCGGTCGCACGTCGCACGGGTGAACACGGCGCGGTCTGCTCCTGATCGCGGGGAACCTGCCGATACAAGAGGGATCGCCCGGCGCACCAGGGGAGGACACCGCATGCTCGCGTCCAAGTCTTCCGCGCCACCCGGCCCCACCCTGGTGCACCAGCCTGTGACGGACGCCACAGGTCACGTCGCCGCGTACACCCTGCACGGGATCGTCCCGCAGCAGCGCCAGGCGCCGGCGGCCGAGAGCGCGCCCGACGAGTGCCTGGACGCCGAGTACGACCAGACCGACCTGGCCTCCCTCGCCGCGGGCCACCCGCTGCTGCTCCAGGCGACCCGGCGCGTGATGACCAGCGACGACGAGCACATGATCGCCGACCTGCCCCCCGGCGCCGCCGAGCGTCCGCAGACCGCCGCGATGGTGGCCTGGCGCCACGCCCGCGGCCTGCGCACCTCCATGGCCGAGTTCACCGGCACCGAGGCCGAGGTGGCGCTGCTGCCGAAGGTCACCATGGTGAGCGTCGACGCCTCCACCCCCGACGACCAGCTGGGCGAGCTGATCGACCTGGCCCACAGCCTGGGGGTCGCCGTGATCGCTCAAGAGGCCCGCACCGTCGAGGCCACCGAGCGGGCGTTCGGCCTGGGGGCCGACCTGGTCGAGGGGCGCGTCCTGCCCGAGGGCGCCCTGGAGAAGGGTGGTCTGGCGGCCGACGAGCTGAGCTGCCTGGAGCTGCTGTCGCTGCTGGCTGAGGACCCGGTCGACCAGGACGCCGTGATCGGGCTGGTGGCCGCCGACCCGAACCTCGCCATCGGGGTGCTGCACCTGGTGAACTCCGCGGTGTTCGGGCTTCCCCGACCGATCGACTCGGTGCGTCAGGCCGTCGTCATGGTCGGCCCGAGGCTGCTGTCGGCGGTGGCCACCACCTCCCTGAACCGAGCGGGCCGCTCCGACACCGATGAGCTGTGGCAGGTGCTCGCCCGGGCGCTGGCCTGCTGGGACCTGGCCGCCGACGACGCCGGGTACACCGTCGGGCTGCTGTCGGCGGTGGCCGACCAGCGTCGGATAGACCCCGCCTGGCTCGCCCAGATGGCGGGGTTGTCGCAGGGGGCGACCGAGGCCCTGGTCGCGCTCAAGGGTTCTGTCGGCGCGGCGCTCGCCTCGGTGCGGGCTCACGAGTTCGGCGACCCACGGGTGTCGCTCGCGTTCGGCATCGACCCCCACACCGTCTCCCGAGCCTGGCTGGACGCCCTGCCCGAAGCACGCGGGATCGCCGCGGCGCTGACCGCCGAACCGTAGAGAAACCGAGGCGAGAAGACCGTGTCCCTCTTGTGGAAAGACCCGGTGCTGGTGCGGCACCGCCTGGTGGACCGTGCCGGCGCGGAGGCCGGGTACACGGTGCGGGCGGCCTGCCCGAGCGGCTCCCACGACACCGAGACCCTGCGAGCCGTGGACGAGGAGTACCGGCACGCCGACCTGGCGGCGCTGACCGAGGGGCGCCTGCTGAGCGTGCAGGCGACCCCGGCGCTGCTGGCCGGGGCCGTGGACCTGCTCGGCGACATCGCACAGCCGCTGCTCGAGGTGCCCTCCTGGCTCCTGGAGGAGCCCGAGGTGGACCAGCTGATGGCCGAGCAGAAGGCGCACGGGGTGGCGCTGGCTCTGGGAGACTTCCGCGGCACGCCTGCCCAGCTGGGGGCGCTGGAGATGGTCCAGACGGTCATGGTGGACGCCGAGGACCCTGACCTGGCGCGGATCATCGAGGCCCGGGGGGACGCGACGGTGATCGCCCGCGGCCCGGCGACACGAGCCTCGCTGGAGCGGGCTCTCGCCGCGGGGGCAGACATGGCCGAGGCGGCCTGGGTGTATCCCGACGACGAGCGTCACGAGGGTCAGCTGGCCGCCGTGGAGGCCCACTGTCTGGAGCTGCTGGCCATGCTGGACCGCCAGCCGGCCGAGCCCGCGCAGGTCGCCGACCTGATCTCTACCTCTCCCGAGCTGTCGGTCGCGGTGCTGCGCCAGGTCAACTCCTCGGCCGTGGCGTTGCGTCACCGGGTCGACTCCGTCCCGCACGCCACTGTGCTGGCCGGGCCGCGCCGGCTGCGGACCATCGCGGTGGCGGCACTGTCCGGTGCCAGGTCCGACGGCGTCGACGCGCTGTGGGCGATCCTCTCCAGGGCTCACGCGGTGGCCGAGCTGACCGGGCGCGAGGCCGGGTACACGACGGGGCTGCTGTCTGGCCTGGCCGACGTGCGCCGCTTCCCGATCGACTGGCTGACCGAACGAGCCGGGGTCTCGAGCCAGGTCAGCGCGGCGCTGCTGGCCCGACGCGGGCAGCTGGGCTCGGCGGTGGGTGCCGTCGCGGCCCACGAGGCCGGCGACCCCGCGGGGGTGGCGACGCTCGGGATGGACCCGTGGGCCGTCTCCCGAGCCTGGATCACCGCGGTGGTCGAGTCCCGCGAGCTGCTGCCGGGCCTGACCTGAGCCGGCCTCGCGCGGCCCTGCCCGGAGGAGAACGCCAGCGGCGGTCACCCGGCTCGGGGGTGACCGCCGCTGGCGTTCTCGTCAGACGTGCTGCTCAGCCGCGCCTCGGCTGAAGGGTGTCCACGATCACGTCGGCCAGGGCCTTCGCGGCGTCGAGGTCCCCGTGGGTGACGGTGATGACCGAGATCTCCGACGAGGTGACCTGCTGGTAGATCTGGACCTGGTGCACCGTGGCACCCATCATCGACGCGGTGTAGCTGGCGACCATGGCGGGGCCGACGGCGGTGGTCACCTGGCTGATGGTGATGTCGTTCGCGGAGAACGCGCTCATCAGCTGCGCCCTGATCTGCCCCTCGACGCCCGGCGCGGTCAACGAGCCCGGGTTCGGCCTGGTGACGTTGACGTTGTCGCCGTCAGCACCGACCGCGATCAGGTCCAGACCCGCGCCGACGAGCTGGTCGGCCGACGCGCCCAGGCGTGCGGCGACGTCGTCCAGCAGCGCGAGGATCTGCGGGTCTTCCATGACGGTCTCGATCTCGACCGCCGACCACTCGCTCGGCAGCGCCAGGCGGAAGCCTGACGCCGGAGCCGTGGCCAGCTGGAAGCCGTCGGGCGCCGGTGAGGCCACCACGTCAGAGGTCGGCTCGCCCGAGGGCTCCTGCGTCGACGCGGCGGTCGTCGTCGGGTCCGGGTCGGGGTCGCTCGCGGAGCAGCCCGCCACCCCGACCACGAGAGCCACCGCGACCGCGGTGATCGTCACAGAACGCTTCGGGCTTCGCACAGAGGTCCTCCTCGTCACCTGGACGAGGCCGATCAGCCTCGTACCCGCGCGAGACTACCCAAGGGCTCCCCTCTTCCGGGGCGATTCGCCCCAGATCGCCCAGAAGGCACACACCCTCAGGGGCGACGGTGGTGCTTGGACGCGCCTCGTGCCCGCTCACGCTCGCTGTCGGGCGCGAGCGGGCACGAGGCGACGCTCAGGCGCTCGCGCGGTCCAGGTCCCGGGCCTCGACGGGCCGGGCCGCCGGGGCGGTGCGCTGGGTCGGGATCCGGTCGAGCATCGGCTGGCTCGAGGCCCGGGCGGCCACAGCGGCGAAGTAGTCGCGCCGACGCCGCTCGGCCACGCCCTCGCGCGCCGGGGTGGGCACCAGGTCGGGGTCGAGGCTGTTGTTCATCCCGTCGCGCAACAGACCGAGGGCCTCGGTGCGCATCTGGGAGATCCGCGACTGGGTGACCCCCAGCTCGCTGGCGAGCTCGGCGACAGACCTCTCCTCGAGGAACAGGCCCTCGACCACGGTCCGCAGCCTGTCGGGCAGGCACGTCACGGCGCTGCGCAACCAGTGGATGCGCTCGTTGGCCAGCAACGACTCCTCAGGAGTGACGTCCTCGTCCCGGATGGTCTCCGACACGGGGTGGTCGGTGGCGTCGATCGACAGCACGCGACGCTCGGCATCCATCCGGGCGGCGTCCACCGTGGCCGTGTCCGTGCCCATCGACTCCGCGAGCTCTTCGCGGGTCGGGGTACGTCCCAGCGTCGCGCGCAGAGAGTCGGCCGCGTTGCCCAGCTCACGGGCCCGACGCCTGGCACCGCGGGTCGCCCAGTCCATCGAGCGCAGCTCGTCGAGCAGGGCCCCGGAGATGCGCAGCGCCGCGTAACGAGCGAACGGCACACCCGTGGTCGGGTCGTAGGCCTTCGCGGCGAGCACCAGCGCGAGATTTCCGGCGGAAGCCAGCTCGTCACGAGAGACGGTCGGCGGGACGCGGTGCAGCATCTCTGTCACGTGGTAGCCGACGAGCGGCAGGTGGTCGAGGATCAGTTCTTCGACGGTTGGCTGTTCGTCTTTGGTCACGGTGGGTTTCTCGACCACGAAGGCCTCGGGCTTGAGCCCCTAGGCGGAGGAGATGGATCGCGCACCTCTTCACCCAGATCGGCACGATCGGGGCGATCCGGACGCGCGAACCGGGACGGTCTTCGCTCTTCCGGCGCGATCCACGAGCCCCTGAGCAGACTTCACCCGCCCTCCGGCACATTCTTTTCACCCGCCCCGTAACCCGCACGGAGCCCTGAGGATCAGCACGGCGACCGCTCGTCACACGGTCGGCCCCATGTCTTGACGGACTTCGTCAGAACCTCCCCAGCACAACCGATGGATGGGCAAGACCTTTCTGGGACCTTGAGGAGACGAACCCGTGCTGATGAACTTGTCCGAGGTTCTCTGGCGTGAGCGCCACCTGCTCGAGCTTCTCGTGTTCAAGCTCGAAGAAGAGCAGCTGATCATCACCTCAGGCCGCACCCGGTGGCTCTCGCACGCCACGCGTGAGGTGGAGAACGTGCTGGACGAGATCCGGGCCGCCGACCTCGGCCGCGCCATCGAGGCCGACGAGGCCGCGGTCATGCTCGGCCTCGAGCCAGGGTGCAGCCTCAACACCCTGGCCTCGGCCGCACCCGCCCCCTGGGACGAGCTGCTGCGCGCGCACCGCGACGCGTTCTGCTCCCTGACCGCCGAGATCGCCTCGCTGGGGGCCGGCAACCGCGACCTGCTCGCGATCAGCCACAAGGCCGCCCAGGAGGCCCTGGCCGGTCTGCAGAAGTCCGTCATGACCTACGACGACAGCGGGCAGAGCGCCGCCCAGACGGCGGTGGCGCAGCTCGTCGATCGGGCGATGTGACGATGAGCACATTCTCGGGGATCAGCACGGCACTGAGCTCGCTCATCGCGCAGCGTCAGGCCATCAACGTCGCTGCACAGAACCTGGCGAACCTGAACACGGTCGGGTACACGCGCCAGCGTGCCAACATGACGTCGATCGCTGGTACCGAGGTCCCTGCCTTCTTCTCCAAGACCGACGGCGTGGGGAACGGGGTGCTGGTCTCGAGCATCGACCGGCTGACCGACGCGTTCGTCGACGCCCGGCTGCGCTCCGCGACAGGCAGCGCCTCGTTCCTGCAGGCCCGGGCCAGCGCCCTGTCCCAGCTGGAGAGCGCGCTGGGAGAGACCTCGAGGGACTCTCTCTCCGCCCAGCTCGGGGAGTTCTGGAACACCTGGCAAGAGGCGGCGAACAACCCTGCCGAGGCGGCGAACAGGTCCGTCCTGCTCACCAAGGCCCAGGGGGTCGCTGACAAGCTGGGCTCGCTGCACGACGCGATCTCCCTGCAGTGGAAGAACACGTTCTCCGCGACGTCGGCCCTGGTCGACCAGGTGAACTCGACCGCCGCGTCGATCGCTGACCTGAACACCAGGATCCTCGGCCTGACCGCCAACGGCCTCCCCGCCGGGGAGCTGCAGGACCAGCGCGACCTCCTCATCACCCAGCTGTCGTCGACGGTCGGCGCGAGCGCGGTGCACCGGCCCGACGGTCAGATCGACGTCATGGTCGGCGGCAACGCCCTGGTCAGCGGCAACCGCGTCTCCGCGCTGTCGCTCAGCGGAGCCACCACCTTCTCCGAGGTCGCGGCCGGGACCCCCGTCACGCTGCAGTGGAGCAACCACCCAGGAGTCCCGGTCACCCTGACCGGGGGCTCCGTGGCCGGGCACCTGACCGCCCTGGCCCCCGCCGACGCCGGGGGCGTCCTCGCCACGGCCGGCGCGCGTCTGGACGAGATCGCCGCCCAGCTCATCAGCGACGTCAACGCGCTGCACTCCACCGCGGTCACCGTCGACGGGAGCCCCGGAGGGCCCGGCGGGGACGGGACGTTCTTCACCGGCACCTCCGCGTCCACCATCGCGGTGTCGATCAGCGACCCCAGCCAGGTGGCCCTCGCTGACCCGGCGATCGGCGGCTACGACGGCTCGATCGCCAAGGAGATCTCCAAGCTCGCCCTGAAGCCCGGCGGCGCCGACGACCTGTGGTCGCGGCTCGTCGTGGACACCGGTTCGCAGACGGCGGCCGCGATGTCGTCCGCACGGGTCGCCGACCAGGCGCGCGCGGCCGTGGCCGCCGAACAGCTGGCCGGCATGTCTGTCGACTCCGACGAGGAGACCGTGAACCTGCTCACGTTCCAGCGGGCCTACCAGGCCGCCGCACGCGTGATGTCCACGATCGACGAGATCCTCGACACCCTCATCAACCGAATGGCGGTGTGAGCATGATCGGACGCATCACCTCTCAGACGATCCAGCACTCGACCCTCGCCAACCTCCAGACCAACCTGTCGTCGATCTCGACGCTGCAGGCCCAGCTGTCCAGCGGCAAGAAGGTCACCAAGGCCTCCGACGACCCCGCGTACGCCGCCCAGCTGCTGTCGCTGCGCGGAGAGCAGACCCGCAACGTCCAGTACGAGCGCAACGTCACCGACGCGAAGAGCTGGCTGACCACCGCCGACACCGCGCTGCAGACCGCGTCGAGCACCCTGCGCCGCGCCCGTGACCTGATGATCCAGGGCGGCAACACCTCGCTGCCGCAGGTCGCCAAGGACGCCCTGGCCATCGAGATCCGCGAGATCCGCTCCGGGATGATCCAGACCGCCAACACGACCTTCCTGGGCCGCACGGTGTTCGCCGGCACGTCCGCGGCGGGCCACGCCTTCGACCCCACGACGTACGCGTGGACGGGCAACCCCGCCGGCTCGGTGGACCGCATCGTCGCCGACGGCACCGAGGTCCGGGTGGACGCTGACGGCCAGAACGTGTTCGGCAGCGGCGACAGCTCGCTGTTCGCGCTGCTGGACCGCGTCGCCTCCACGCTGGAGGCCGGCGGGAACCCGGCGGACTACCTCGACCAGGTCGACGTCTTCTCGACGAGGATCCGCACCGAGCTCGCGTCGATCGGTGCCCGGCAGAACCGGATCGAGGATGCCACGACCAGGTTGTCCGACGCGGGCCTGAACCTCAAGACGCAGATCTCCGGGATCGAGGACATCGACCTCGCCCAGGTGATCTTGCAGCTGCAGTCCCAGAGCGTCGCCTACGAGGCCTCGCTGGGCGCCGCTTCCCGAGTCCTAGCCCCGAGCCTGATGGAGTTCCTGAGGTGAGCGTGAAGACCACGCGAAGGACCACGACCGTGGAACCACGAGCAGACGAGCTGTCCGTGGCCACCCCCGACGGCGTGCGCGCCGTCCCGAGCCGCCTCGACCTGGTCGAACCTCTGCTCGGCCTGCCCGGTCGCACGGCCTACGACCTCCAGGCCCTGGACGACCTCGGCGTGCTGTTCACGATCCGCAGCAACCCGCTCGACGGTCCTCAGATCCGTCTGTTCCTGGTGAGCCCGCACGTGTTCTTCCCGACCTACGCCCCCGAGATCCCCGCGGGGACCCTCGACGACGGGGCGCAACGGGTGCTGTTCGTGGTGGTGCGTCCCGCGGACGCCGACGGCGAGGTCCCGACCGCCAACCTGCTCGCACCGCTGGTGATCGACCCGGCCACGGGGCATGCTGCACAGGTGGTCCTCGACGGGGACCACCCGCTCCGAGCACCGGTGGTGGGCTGAGCGGGCGCAGACGACGCACCAGGGTGGAGGAGACCATGACTGACGTTCACGAGGAGGTTCCGATGCGACGTTGGAGCACTCCCGCCATCGTCCGTCAGCCCGTCGTCCACCCCGACCGTTCCGTGTTCGCCTGGGCGATCCGGGCCGAGCACGTGCCGAACCTCGACCCCGACGCGCCGGCCCCCGACCCGGCCCGTCTCGACCGGGCCATCGAGACCGAGTACGCCCTGCTGGACCTGGCGGCGCTCGCCGGTGACCGCCCGCTGCTCGTGCGCTGCACCCCCCGCATCCTCTCCGGGGCTCAGCGTCTGACCACCGACGGTGTCGAGGTAGTGCTCGAGCTGCCCGGCACGATGGCGTCAGACCCCGAGGTCTCCACCCACGTCTCCCGCCTGGGCGCGGTCGGCACCCGGATGGTGCTCGGCGACTACACGGGCAGCCCTGAGCAGGACGCCCTGCTCGTGGACATCCACATCGTCAAGGTCTCCGCCACGGCCGACGTCGAGGACCTGGCCGCGCTCGTCCAGCGCGCCCACGACGCCGGCGCCACGGTGATCGCCGAGCACGCCGACTCCCGCGCCGACATCGACAAGGCGGTGGCCGCCGGGGTCGACCTGCTCCAGGGCCCGATGTTCGAGCGCGGCGGCGACGTGCTGACGCGGGAGTTCTCCGCCGGAGAGCTCCAGGTGCTGGAGCTCATGGCGTTGCTGTCCGACGAGCCCGTGGACCAGGCCGCGGTGATCGGCCTGGTCGCGGCCGACCCGATGCTCACGGTGCGGGTGCTGCACCTGGTGAACTCCTCGGCGTTCGGGCTGCCGCGCGAGATCGACTCGGTGCGGCAGGCCGTCGTCCTGGTCGGCCAGCACCACCTGGCGGCCCTGGCGGTCGCGGCGCTGGTCAGCTCCAGACCGTCGACCGTCTCCGAGCTGTGGGCGATCCTCACGCGTGCGCTGGCCTGCTGGGACCTGGCCGGCTCGGACGCCGGCTACACCGTCGGCCTGCTCTCGGCGGTGGCCGAGCAGCGCCACCTCGCCCTCGAGTCGCTGGTCTCGCGCACCGGGGTCTCCCAGGAGGTCGCCGACGCGCTGTTCTTCCACGCCGGCCCCCTGGGCGACGCCCTGGCCGCCATCGTCGCCCACGAGGCCAACGACATGATGGGCGTCCTGGCCGCCGGCCGGGACCCTCACGACGTCTCCGCCGCCCTCCTGGCCGCCGTCCCCGAGGCTCTCACCATCGCCTCCTCCCTGGCCGTCGACCCCTCCTCCTGACCTTCACCCCGCCTCGCCCCTCTCTCCTCGTCCCGCCATGTCGTCGGGTCCTCGCCGGTCTGGCGGAGACGCCCGACGAGGCGGCGAGGACCCCGACGAGGCGAGGAGCCGGCCTCGGGGTCGTAGGGTGGGGGCGTGGGCGAGAGACGAGAGCTGCGACCGGCACCGCCGGTGCTGGATGTCGACATGGTGGCCATCGCCTGGACCGGGCTGGCGCTCTGGGGTCTCGGGCTGGTTGTCACGGGGGTGCTCGCCCTGACAGGTCACCTCGACCCGGTGGCCCCCGCCACCTGCGCCGCCGGCCTCCTGATCGGCGCGCTCGTCCTCCGCTGGGGGTATCGCCACCGTCCCTCAGCGGCGCAGCCACCACCCGCCTGAGCACCCCCGGCACGGGCCTGAGCGCGCTCAGCCGTCGCGGTCGTCGGCGATCGCCCGGTCGAGGGTGACCTCGGGGGTCCGGGAGGGGTCCGTGAGGATCGCCTCGAGGGCCCAGCGAGCGGACCAGCGACCAGAGACCTGGGCCAGGGCGGCAGCCAGGCCCGCCAGGTGGACGGCGTGCACCTGGTTGTCGGTGTCGACCCACCACTCGACGTCGCAGCCGTCGACGACGAGCTCGTCGTGCAGGTACCAGACCTCGGGGACGTCGACGAGCGCGGCGGCCTCGGCCGGGACCGGCTCGGGCGTGCCCTCGGTGTCGACGTCCCCGGCGGCGGTGTCACCGGCCAGCGGCAGGTCGAGCAGCGTGGCCAGCGCGGGTGCCGTCCGCGCCGGGGCGGGGAGCACCGCGCCCAGGTCGGTGCGCTGGCACCACATCGGCGTGCCAGCGACGACGACCTCGTCGGCGTGCACCAGCACCGCTCGCCCCGGGCCGACCAGCGCGGGCAGCACCTCCAGAGGGTGAGGACCGCCAGGGTCGCGCACGTCCGACGGCCCGCCGCCCGGCTCCCCGGCCAGGGACGCGAGCGAGCGCCACACCTCGACAGCCCTGCTCAGGTCTACCGTCTCGCCCGCCGGGATCCCTGCCAGCACCTGGGCCCAGCCCGACAGACCCAGATCGCCCGCGTGACGGACCCCGCCGAGGGCCTGGCACACCTCGTCGTCCAGACCAGACAGCACGGGAGGCCGGCCGGGCAGCCAGCCCTGGAGCACCTGAGAACCAGGCAGCACCTGAGAGCCTGGTGCTGCCGGAGAACCCAGCGCGAACGGCGCACCCAGGCCCAGCCCGGCCCGACGCGTCAACCACCAGAGGGCGTACGACGACGCCGACCCCTCCGGGGTGCGGACCGGGTCCAGCAGGGCAGAGCGCAGGTCGCGGTCGCCCGCCGACGTCGCCAGCATCGCCGGCCAGGCGTCGGGGGCCACCGCGTCCAGGTCCGCGACGCACCGCACGTCGCCCACCCACGCACCTGGCCCGAGACGTTCGGCCAGGTACGCCAGGTAGCTCTCCCAGCCGTCGAGACCAGAGGCCAGCAGCGCGGCGTCGTCGGTGCCGTCCAGATCTGCTGACGGGTCGGCCACCACCTCGGGCACCCGCACCACCACAGGGCCCGCACGCACACCCAGCGCGCTCAGCACCGGCTCTCCCAGGCGCTCGACCACAGCGGCAGCGACCGGGGCGAGCACGCGCTCGTCGTACAGCCGGTGCGCGAGCGAACCGGGAAGCACCAGCCCGTGCGCGGGCGTCGGCTCGCCGTCGAACGCGGGCAGCTCGACCAGACCGAGGACGGCGCTCCCAGGCTCTGGCAGGTCGAGCCCGACCATCTCGACCACAGCGGCCGCCACAGCACCGAGGCCGTCACCGTCCGGGTCGTCCTGCCTCCGCACGACCGCGTCGCGGACCTGTGCGGAGGCCAGGAGGCTGGGGACGGTCGCGGCGGTCGCTCCCAGCCGTTCGAGCACCGGGTGAGCGGAGGCGGGGTCGACCACCCGCACCCCCCACTCCCCCAGGGCCGTGAGCGTGCTCGGGGAGAGCCGGTCCGCCAACGGGGCGTCGAGCAGGACGACCCCTCGCGCACCACGTACCACCCGACCGTCGGCCAGCGGCACAGGGAGCGCCCCGAGCTCCTCCTTCTGCTCGGGCAGCACCGACGCGAGCGCGTCGTACAGCTCGACCCACGGCCCAGGGTCGGCAGGCAGGGCCTCGACCACCTCGGCCAGCCCGCGCACCGGCACGTCCAGGGCACGCAGGGGCGCCGTCCCACCTTGGGACGAGAAGACCAGCGCGGGCACCCATCGAGCCAGCGCACGGACGAGCCGGGGGTCGGCACCTGCCAGGGCGACGGCTCGCTCGGGCTCCCGCAGGCCGTGCGGACCGGCGAGCACCGGCGTCCGTCGCAGCGCGGCGACCACGAGGTCGCGCAGCCGGGCGTCGAGCTCTCCGGACGCCAGACCGGTCGGCACCAGGGCTGCCACGTCGCCGCCGTCCGCCGCCAGGTCGGCCGCGAGCGCGGCGTAGACCTCGGCGGCGTGGGCGAGGACCGCCTCGGTGGCGGTGCTCGCCGCGACCCGACGGCGCGTAGGGTCCAGCGGCAGGGTCGCGACCAGCAGCGCGGGCAGCGAGCAGGGGTCGTCGGTGGGGGTCGGGGCGCAGATCACCCGAGGCAGGGCCGACGCCTCCGACGGCAGGGGCAGGCCGGTCCGCGACGAGGTCAGGTCGGCGCGAGCCAGAGGCGCCTGCGTACGAGGGAACGCCCACGTCACACGCCAGCCGGTGCGGTCGCGCTCCTCGACCGGCCGGTCAGCGAGGAGCGCGGCGTCCAGGGTCCCGGTCGCGGTGCGGACCACCCAGCGGTCCTCCGCGTCGGCGACGCACCGAGGCGGGGCGTCAGGCAGCTCGACGACGATCTCGGCCAGCCCGGGCAGCGCGAGCAGCAGCGGGTCTCCGACCTCGGCCATCTGGGCTCGTACCGCCGCCACGGCCTCGTCGTCGCGCAGCCGGGCGACCACCACGGTGTCGTAGACCCCGTCGAGGCCAGACCCCGACGAGAGCCCGGAGCCGCCTGCCAGGGGAAGGCGCAGGACGGGCAGCCGGTCACCACGTCGGGCCACCTCGGCCGCCAGCACCTCCGGGGCGTCGGCCAGCAGCGCACGGGTCGCGGCCGAGGAGAAGCTGACGGTACCTGTGGTCGAGCGCACCTCGATCTCGTCGGAGACGGCGCGCACCGCGGCGAACCCGACCCCGAAGCGGCCGACCTGGCCGGTCACGTCCCTCTTGGCCGAAGCCCGCATCGAGGCCAGCGCGGCGACCCCGGCGGCGTCCAGCGGGGCCCCGGTGTTGGCGACCACCAGCACAGCGCCCTCGGCATCATGGCCCAGCCGGATCAGCAGCCGGCCCGGCGCGCCCGCGGCGACGGCGGCGTCGGCGGCGTTCTGCGCGAGGTCCACCAGCACGCGGTCGCGATAGTAGCCACGAGCGTGGTCTTCCTCGGTGTTGGCGTCCTCCCGGAACCTGGCCGGCGAGACGCGCCACGCCTCGAGGACGGCGGCCCGCAGGCTCGCCGTGCCGAACGGGTCGGGGCTCACTCCTGGTCAGGCGGGCTGGCGCTCTCGCACGACTCGGGCATCTCGTCGGCTTCTTCGAGCGGCTCGGCCTCGGCCGACGGCAGTCGGCACGAGGTACGGCTCGCGATCGACGACGAGGCACCAGCAGGAGCGATGCCGGCCAGCGCGTCCTCGGGACCGAGCCACCGGGTCGACGAGGTGTCGGCAGCGGGCTCCGCGTCAGGGTTCTTGTTCGTCATGACACCAGCGTCCTCGGACGCGGCCGACTCAGCGACCCCAGCAGCAGATCCCTCCTGCGCCTCGGTCGTGCCGACCTCCTCGGCGGACGCCGCGGCCTCGACCGCCGACGTCTCGTCCGACCGGTCGAGAGTCACCACCTCGACCAGACCGTCGTCGATGAGAGGGTCAGGTGCGGGCCACTGAGAAGGGCCCGGCTCGACATCGGTCTGCGAGTGCGCGCCGCAGCCGTGGTCCAGGCTCACGACCCGACCGTCGTCAGGGGACCACGCGTTGGCGCACACCCCGAACACCTGGCCCAGGGCGCCGGCCATCGGCACCAAGAACCCACAGCTCGCGCACGCGGCCGTGGCGGCCAGCGCACCTGGTGACGTGGGACCGTGCGACCCCCGGTACCACCGGGCGGCGGCCTCGTCACGGCCCGCCGGGGAGAGCACCCTGGCACGGGCCAGGGCCAGCTCCTCGATCGCCACCAGGTCGGTCTCGTCGTCGCCGGACGGCTTCCACCCGGGCACCAGGCGCGGGTCGTCCGGCCGGAACGGCAGCACGTCGCCCGTGCCCAGGTCACCGGGGCGCAGACGCTCGGCCCACGGCACCCACGGCTTGGCCAGCAGCGCGTCGTCACCAGGCAGCAGCACCGCCTCGCAGACCGTGGCGCTGCGCCCCCGTGGCACGCGGGCCAGGGTGACCGTCCAGTGCCAGCCGCGATACCCGCGGGAGGCGCATGCGAACCGGTGGGTGACCAGACGCTCCGACTCCCAGGTGACACCGAGGTGCTCACCGACGTCGGTCGGTTCCTCGGCGATCTCCTCGGCAGCCTGGCGAGCCAGGTCGACAGCCCGGTCCAGCACCGCGTCCTTGGCCATGCTCACGCCTCGAGGTCGTCGGCCACCGCGCGCAGCAGCTGCGCGTACTGGGTGGCTCGGCTCTTCTCGGGGTAGCGCCCGCGACGCAGGTCGTTGCCGACCCGGTCGAGCACCTTGATGAGATCTTCGACGACCACGGCCATCTCGTCGGCGGGGCGACGCTTGGCCTTGGCGACGGACGGCATCGGGTCGAGCACCGTCACCGCGAGCGCCTGCGGGCCACGCTTGCCGTCAGCCACGCCGAAGTCGACGCGGGTGCCAGGCTTGGGCGCGGTGGCACCGTCGGGGAGCGCGGAGGCGTGCAGGAAGACCTCGCTGCCGTCGTCGGAGGCGATGAAGCCGAACCCGCGCGCGGCGTCGAACCACTTGACCTTGCCGGTGGGCACCCTTGCACCTCTGTGTGTCGAACGCGCCCCGAGTGGACGCAGCGTGCCACCAGGGTACCGGTGCCGCGCCATCTGTCCCACGCTCACCCGCACGCCCGACCGCTCGTCTGCCGAGAGCGAGCACGGTGGACGCCGTAGGGTTGGTCGTCCGGCGCGGTCCACAGTGCCCCGCGCCGGACGCGTCCGCCACCTTAGTGCGAACACATGTTCGCCCGCAACCCGAGAGGCCCCTCCTGTCGAGTCCCGGGCGAGCCTGACTCAAGGCTGATAACCCACTGTTACGCTGCCAGTCATGTGGACGCACCGACGGGGCCGCTCGTGGCAGCGGGGCTAGACGTCTTCACGGTGACGCCGTGGCACGAGGACGGCCACCGGCGGCTCTACGTGAGCGACCAGCGGGGCTCCCTCGGCTATCTCGACACGGCCACCGGCGAGGTCGTGCTCGTCGCCGAGCACCACCGCGGCGTGGTCGAGCAGGCGCTGCGCGACGCCGGAGAAGAACCCCGCCCCGACGTCGTCCCGCTCGACGAGATCCCTCTCCCCCTCGCCCCCAGGACGGATGAGGACGTGGCGACCACCGTCGAGCGGCCCGTCTCCGGCCCGGAGCGGATCTGGGTCGACCTCACCGCCTCCCGAGGCGGGCTGGCGGCGCGGGGCAGAGGCACGGTCCGACCACGGCGAGCGCCGACCGAGACGCTCGCCGCCCTGCTGGCGGGAGCACCCACCCCCCACCCGCCGCTCACCGACGCGGACGGCGACAGGAAGGTCACCGCCGAGATCGCCCACCTCGTCCGCGCCGACCCGCTCTGGCAGGTGCTGCACGGCGGCGGGGGCGACCACCTCGTCATCGGGCCTGGCGGCGTGTTCGCGCTGACCGTCAAGGTGCACCCCGGCGCGCAGGTCTCGGTGAGCGGCCGGTCGATCACCGTGGACGACACCCGGGTGCCGTACGTGCGCGCCGCCCTGCACGAGAGGGAGCACGTCGAACGGCTGCTGTCGGCCGCGAGCCAGATCCGGCTGACCGTCACCGCGCTGGTCGTGATGGTCGGCACCGAGACGCTGTCCACCACGATGCCACCGCCGGTCGGGGTGGTCGTGCTCGACCGCAGGCACCTGCGGCGATGGCTTCGCGCCCAGCCCGAGACGCTCGCTCCCGAGACCGTCGCCGCCGTCTTCGACGCCGCCCAGCAGCCCACCACCTGGCAAGGCTGACGACGCTCCGGGGCGTGTCGCACGGGTGCGTGCCGGGCGCACCCGGCACGCACCCAGCAGGCCTCAGCCGTCGGTGGCCAGGCGCAGCTCGCGCTGACGGGTCCGCTCGGCCCGGCGAGCCTCGAGCCGCTCCTCGCGACGGGCCTCGCGGCGGTCGTGAGCACGCGCCTCGTAGCGGTAGAGGACGGGCACGACGACGAGCGTCAGGAACGTCGAGGACAGCAGACCGCCGATCACCACGATCGCCAGCGGCTTGGACAGGAAGGCCCCGCCGCTGATGATGCCCAGCGCCATCGGCGCCAGGGCGAAGATCGTCGCGAGCGCGGTCATGAGGATCGGGCGCAGACGCTTGCGCGCCCCCTCGACGATGGCCTCGTCCAGGCTCCGCCCTCGCTCGCGGTACTGGTTGATGAGGTCGATCAGCACGATCGCGTTGGAGACCACGATGCCGATCAGCATGAGCATCCCGATCAGCGCGGGCACGCCCAGCGCCTGACCGGTCAGCAGCAGACCGGCCAGAGCACCGGTCGCGGCGAACGGGATCGAGATCAGCAGGATGAACGGCTGGAGCAACGACCCGAAGGTCGCGACCATGACGATGAACACGACCGCGACGGCGATCAGCAGGGCCAGGCCCAGGTCGTTGAACGAGGTGTTCATCATGGCGATCACGCCGCCGAGCTCGACCGTGGCCCCGACCGGCAGGTCGAGACCGTCGACGGCCTCCTGCAGGCGGCTGCCCAGCGCGCCCAGGTCCTGACCCTCGGGGGTGACCGAGACCGTGGCGGTCCGCTGCCCGTCGCTGCGGGTGATCGCACCCTGGGTCTGCACGACGTCGACCTCGGCGAGCTCGCCCAGCGTCAGGGGCCCGGCCAGCGGCAGCGACCGCAGCTCGGCGAGCGTGGCCGGCCCGGCGCCCATCGACATGCGCACGCTCAGCCGGCCGTCAGCGGTGTCGATGGAGCCGAGAGACGACGAGGACATCACCGCGGCGACCATGCCCAGCACCTGCGTCTCGGTGAGCCCGGCGGAGGCCGCGACGTCGCGGCGCACCACGACGGCCACCGTGTCCTGGTCTGCGGAGAGGTTGTTCGTCACCTCGACGACACCCTCGGTCGCTCGTGCGGCGTCGGTGACCATCTGAGCCGCCGCGGCCAGAGCCTGCGCGTCGGCCGAGGTGACCACCAGGTCGACGCTGCCCCCGCCCATCATGTTCATGCCCGCCCCGGCGGTCACCGTGATCTCGCTGGTGCGCGGGCCGCCCAGGTCGATCACGGCCTCACGCACCGTGTCGACCGCGGCGACGGCGTCGACGCCGCTCGCCAGGGTGACCGCGAAGGAGGCTCTGTCGGCCCCGCCCATGGCCATCATCATCGCGCCGTCGGCCCCGACCGTCGTCTGCACGGTCTCGACCTCGGGCAGCTCCAGCAGGGCGTCCTCGAGCACCCGGGCCTCGGAGTCCTTGACCGGGAGCGACGTGGCGGAGGCGAACGTCTGGGTGACCGTCACGGAGTCCTCCCCCGCGGCGTCCATGAAGTTGGTCTCCAGCCTGGTGGCCAGGCCGGCCGTGCTGCCGAGCAGCAGCGTGGCGATCACCAGCGTGATGACCGGGTGACGCAGCGCGGCTCCCAGCGTCGGCAGGTAGGCGCGCTGCCACAGGCCTCGCCGCTCCTTGGCCTCGGCCTGCTCGCGCTGGTGGGCCAGGTCCTCCTCGTCGATGTGGACCGGCGAGGGGACGAACCAGTAGGCCAGCACGGGCACGATGGTGAGCGCGACCACCAGGGACGAGAGCATGGCGATGGTGACCGTCAGCGCGAACGGACGGAACAGCTCGCCCACCATGCCGCCGACGAACAGGATCGGCGCGAAGACGGCCACCGTGGTGACCGTGGACGCGGTGACCGCACCCGCCACCTCCTTGACGGCGCCGATGATGGCCTCGCGCTTGTGCTCCCCATAGCTCAGGTGCCGCTTGATGTTCTCGATGACGACGATCGAGTCGTCGACGATCCGGCCGATGGCGATGGCCAGACCACCGAGGGTGATGATGTTGAAGGTCTCCCCCGTGACCCTCATCACGACGAACGTGGCCAGCAGCGACAGCGGGATCGACACCGCGGCGACCAGCGTGGAGCGGATCGACAGCAGGAAGACCAGGATCAGCAGCACGGCGAACCCGAGGCCGATCAGCGCCTTCTTGGCCAGCCCGTTGACCGACTCCTCGATGAACGGGGCCTGGTCGAAGGCGACGTTCACCTCCAGGCCCGCCTGGGCCAGCACGTCCTCGAGCCGGTCGATCTCGCCCTTCACGGCCTGGGAGACCTCGACGGTGTTGCCGGCAGGGGTCTTCGTCACGGCCAGCGCGATCGCCGGGCTGCCGTCCAGGCGCGAGTAGGAGGTGACCGGGGCCTCGGCCTGGACGACCGTGGCGATGTCGCCCAGCAGCACCGGCGCCTGACCGGGCTCGGTGACCAGCGGGATCGCGGCGAGCTCTTCGACGGAGGTGATCGGCTCAGCACCCTGGACGGTCAGCGTCTGCTCACCCTCGGCCACCGTGCCCACGGGGAAGCTGAGCCCGTTGTTCTTCAGCACGTCGGCGACCGACTGCATGCCCACCCCGGCGACGGCCATCGCGACGGGGTCGACCGTCACCGTGACGACGGTCGAGGCGTAGCCGGAGACGGTGACCTCGCGGACGTCGCCCAGGCGGCTCAGCCTGGGCACCAGGATGTCGTTGACGGCGGTCGCCAGCTCTCCGGGCTGGGCCTCACCGTCGATGCCCGAGATCGCCAGCTGGATGATCGGCAGGTCGTCCATGGACCCGGTGATGATCTGGGTCTCGACCCCTGAGGGCAGACGGTCGCCCAGACGGGCGACCGCCGTGGTCAGCCGCTGGTTGGCCAGGTCCATGTCGGTCCCGTAGACGAAGCTCACCATCGTCGTGGACACCGAGCTCATGGCGGTGGTCTCGATCGAGTCCACACCCTGGACCCCGCGGACGGCCGCCTCGATCGGCTCGGACACCAGTTGCGACACGACCTCGGGCGCCGAGCCGGGGTACACCGCGACGACGACAGCCATGGGCAGGTTCATCTGCGGGAGCAGCTCGCGCTTCAACGACGTCATCGCGAAGATGCCGCCCAGCACCAGCGCCAGCGTGGTGAGCAGCACCACCGCCCGGTTCTTCAACGAGAGCTGGGCAAGACGGGACACGGTTCCTCCGTGGGAGAGCGAGACAGACGACAGACCGCCGGGCAGCGTGCCAGCCGCAGGCTGAGAACCTGCTGAGAGGCAGAAGCATCGGCGCTGTCAGGCCTTCGGCCCGGCGGGCTCTTCGAGCCAGCGAGCCTCCACCCAGCACGGTCGGGTCTGCCGCGACGATGTTAAGGCAATCGCCCCGGCCTGTGTGCGCGGAGCGATCGCGGTCGCGGCGCGGATCGATGGCAGGCTTGGCGCATGGCCCAGCTCTTCTCCCCGATCACCCTGCGTTCGCTGACGGTGCGCAACCGCGTGTGGCTGCCCCCGTTGTGCCAGTTCTGCGCCACCGACGGCCTGCCCGACGACTGGCACCTGACCCACCTGGGCGCCCGGGCCGCCGGCGGGTTCGGGATGATCATCGCCGAGGCCACGGCCGTGACCCCAGAAGGCCGGATCACCGCCCACGACCTCGGGCTGTGGGACGACGCCCAGGTGGAGCCCTGGGCGCGGACGGTCCGCTTCGTGCACGAGCGGGGCGCCGCGATCGCGGTGCAGCTCCAGCACGCGGGGCGCAAGGGCTCGGTCTACCGCCCCTACGGCCCCGGCGCCGGTCCGGTGCCGCTCGAGGCCGGTGGCTGGGTGACGTCGGCTCCGTCAGCGCTCGCCTTCCCAGGGCTCGCCCTGCCTCGGGCGATGAGCGCCGACGAGATCGCGGCCGTGCCCGGCCAGTTCGCCGACGCGGCCCGGCGGGCGCTCGCCGCGGGGTTCGACTCCGTGCAGATCCACGCCGCCCACGGCTACCTGCTGCACCAGTTCCTCTCCCCGCTGACCAACCAGCGCACCGACGCCTGGGGAGGGTCGCTCGAGGCGCGCGCCCGGCTGCTGGTCGAGGTCACCGACGCGGTGCGGGCCGTCTGGCCCGACGACCTGCCGATCATGGTCCGGGTCTCTGCCACCGACTGGGCCGACGGCGGGCTGACCGTCGACGACGTGGCGGGCGTGTGCCGCGAGCTCGCGGACCACGGGCTGGACCTGGTCGACGTGACGACCGGGGGGCTGGCACCCGCACCGATCCCCGAGGAGCCCGGCTACCAGGTGCTCGCCGCGCGCAAGGTTCGCGAGGTGTCCGGGCTGCCCGTCACCGCGGTGGGTCTCATCACCGACGCCGCCCAGGCCGAGCAGATCCTCGTCGAGGGGTCGGCCGATGCCGTGGAGATCGGACGGGCGGCGCTGCGCGACCCGTCGTGGCCGCTGCGCGCCGCTCACGAGCTCGGCGTCACGCTGCCGGACCCGGCCTTCACCGGGGCTGGTGCCACGATCGAGCCGGGTCAGCCGACGGGCTTCCCCCCGCAGCACGCTCGCGGCGCCTGGCACTGATTCCTCACCGGGCGCGGGTGTAGACCGTCCCGCACAGCCAGCGGCCGTTCTGCAGCTGGCAGGAGACTCCTTGGTGGGTCCACTCGCCCAGCAGGTTGGCGCGGTGCCCGTCGCTGTTCATCCACCCGTCCACCACGCCGGCACCGCTGGTGTAGCCGAGCGCCAGGTTCTCGCCGACGGCCTGGACGCCGCACGCGTCGATCACCGGGGCGAGCTCGGGGTGGTAGAAGGCGTTCTCCGCGACCAGCCGGGCCACCCGGCTGTCGACCTGCTGGGTGGCGCACGGCAGCGCCGCCAGCGCGGGCAGGCCGTGGGCGACCCGCTGGGCGTTCGTCGCCGCGGCGATCTCGGCCACCAGCTGCGCACCCGGGCCGGCCGCCGGGGGTGGGCCGGGGGTCGTCACCGGCTCTGGCCCGGCGCTCGGCTCGGTCGGGGCGGCGTCCGTCTCCGAGGCCGGGGCCTCCGTGGCAGACGGGTCGGGGTCGGCCGGCACCGAGGCTGAGGCACCCGGGGTCCCGGCCGGCGACGCCTGGGAGCCCTCCGGCAGCGAGGAAGCACCCTGGCTGCGCTGCGCGTCCGACCCGAGGGCCGACCAGACGAAGCCCATCGGGCCGTCCGGACCACCGTCGACGACGGCGAACCCGGCACCTGCCCCGAGCAGCACGCTGACCACGGTCGCCACAGCCATCGCGGCACCGCGCGGCACCGGGCCGCGACCGTGGCGGCCGTGCTGGGCGGGGTTGGTCCGTGCGGGCACCGGGCCACGCTACCGCGTGATGTGTCGCCTGTGTCATGTTTCGCACCTCTTCTCCCACCGAGGGCCTATCTGGCCTTTTTGCGCGCTTTCACCCCACGAAGGTCGACTTCGGGGTCTTTCGGCTCATCAGGAGGGGCGACGAGAAGACAGAATCACCAGGAGAGCCTTCAGGCCAGACCGCTGCTGACCGATGGAACCGGGCGAGAGGAGGCGCCGAATGAGCATGACGAACCCCTCCGGGGGAACCGTCACCGATCCGGTCGTCGTAGCGCTGGACGGTCTGTCTACGCACGGCTGGCGGATGCTGCACACGACCCGCTGGCCCGGGCACCCGGGGCAGACGATCGAGCACGTCGCCATCGGGCCCGGCGGCGTCGTCGTCGTGGCCGTGCCCCACACCACGGTGCACGACGAGGCCCTCGACGAGCCGCAGGAAGACCTGGCCTGCGCGACCTCGGCCGTCACCGCCCTCGTCGCCCCCCGCCACCGACGCAGCGTGCGCGGCGTGCTCGTCGTCCCTCCGGGCGTCGAGGCCCCGACGCTGGCCGAGGTCGTCGACTCCGAGCACCTCGCGGGCTGGCTGACCACGCTCGACCCGGTGCTCAGCCCGCTCGAGGTGGTTCTCGTCAGCGCCTATCTGCGCGACAAGCTCGACCCGGTGGCAGCCCCACGGGCCACCCGGGTGCCCCAGCCGGCCCCGCCCGTCGACGACGCGCCGACGGTCGAAGAGCCCGAGCCGCCCGCCGTCCCCGAGCCCCCGGCCCCTCGCCGGCGGCCGGGTCTGAGCCGCAGGACGGCGCTGATCGTCGCTGCCGGGCTGGCCCTGCCCTGGGTGGTGGCGGGCCTGCTGTACCTGTTCTGAGGCCCGCCGTCCCGCACCTCAGCGGCAAGGAGGAGTCACCGGATCGGGCGAGAGGTCACCAGATTTGAGCTCACAGGTTCGCCATCCCGCGGTCTACCCTCGGTCTATGTCTCCATCACGCCCGCTCGACCAGTCGTCGAAGCTGAAGAACGTCCTGTACGAGATCCGGGGCAAGGCCGTGACGGAGGCTGCCCGGCTCGAGGCCGAGGGCCAGCGCGTGCTGTGGCTGAACACCGGCAACCCTGCCGAGTTCGACTTCGAGGCGCCTTACCAGATCGTCGGCGACATGATCGCCTCGATCCCCCACGCGCACGGCTACTCCGACTCTCGTGGAATCCTGCCCGCCCGCAGGGCCGTGGTCACCCGCTACGAGACGGTGCCCGGCTTCCCACGCTTCGACGTGGACGACGTGTACCTCGGCAACGGGGTGTCCGAGCTCATCACCATCGTGCTGCAGGCGCTGCTCGACGAGGGTGACGAGGTGCTGATCCCCGCGCCGGACTACCCCTTGTGGACGGCGATGACCAGCCTGGCCGGGGGCACCCCGGTGCACTACCGGTGCGACGAGCAGAACGGCTGGGAGCCAGACACCGAGCTGGTGGCGTCGCTGATCACCCCCCGCACGAAGGCGCTGGTGGTCATCAACCCGAACAACCCGACCGGCGCGGTCTACTCCGAGCAGACCGTCCGCCGGCTCGCGGAGATCGCGGCCGAGCACGGCCTGCTGCTGCTCGCCGACGAGATCTACGACCGCATCCTCTACGACGGCGCGACGCACACCCCGGTGGCCACCATGGCACCCGACCAGCTCGTCATCACGTTCAACGGGCTGTCCAAGACCTACCGGGTGGCCGGCTACCGCTCCGGCTGGATGGCCATCACCGGCCCGAAGGCCCACGCCCAGGGATTCCTCGAGGGCATCTACCTGCTGGCCTCGACCCGGCTGTGCCCGAACGTGCCCGCCCAGCACGCGGTGCAGGCCGCGCTGAACGGGGTCCAGACCATCGACGAGCTCACCGCCCCGGGCGGGCGTCTGCACGAGCAGATGCGCGTCGCGTGGGAAGGGCTGAACGCGATCCCCGGGGTGAGCTGCCATCGGCCCGGCGGGGCGTTGTACCTCTTCCCGCGCCTCGACCCCGAGGTCCACGAGATCCACGACGACAGCAGGCTCGTCTACGACCTGCTGGTGTCGGAGAGGATCCTCGTGGTGTCCGGCACCGGCTTCAACTGGCCGCACCCCGACCACCTGCGTCTGGTCACCCTGCCCGAGGCCCGCGTCATGGGCGAGGCCGTCGAGCGCCTCGGCAACTTCCTCGCCTCCTACCGCCAGTAGCGCGCGAGACAGCCCCTCAGGGGAGGGTCCAGTCGACGGGGGTCGCGCCCTGGTCGGCCAGCAGGCTGTTGACCGTGGAGAACGGGCGGGAGCCGAAGAAGCCGCGCGAGGCCGACAAGGGGCTGGGGTGGGGCGAGCGCACGGACGGGACGGCGCCCAGGCGTGGGGCCAGCGACTGGGCGTCCCGGCCCCAGAGCACGGCCACGAGCGGACCGCCACGAGCCACCAGGGCCTCGATCGCGGCGTCGGTGACCTGCTCCCAGCCTTTCCCACGGTGCGACGCCGGGGTTCCCGGACGCACGGTGAGCACCCTGTTGAGCATCATCACGCCACGGTCGGCCCACGGCGTCAGGTCGCCGCAGGTGGGCGCGGGCACGCCCACGTCGTCCACGAGCTCACGGAAGATGTTCTCCAAGGAGCGGGGCAGCGGTCGCACGTCGGGCTGCACGGAGAACGACAGACCCATCGGGTGCCCGGGCGTGGGGTACGGGTCTTGGCCGACCACGAGCACGCGCACGTCGGCCAGCGGGCGGGCGAAGGCGCGGAACACCGCGTCGCCCGCGGGGAGGTAGCCGCGCCCCTCGGCGGTCTCAGCCCTCAGGAAGTCGCCCATGGTGCGGATGGTGGGCTCCACCGGCGCGAGAGCCGCCGCCCAGTCGGGCGCCATGATCTGGTCGAGCGGTGCTGGTGCCACGTCCCGAACCCTACCCTCCTCCCCTCACCCTCAGCGTCGCCATACCCCGCTGCCTCGCGGGCCCTCGCCGCTTCGCAGAAGACAGCCCGACGAAGCGGCGAAGAGCCGACGAGCGGAGGTGCCGGGGAAGATCGCAGAGCGCGAAGAAGGGGGCGGCAGGGGGTGGAGGAAGGGTGGCAGAGCTAACGACAGAGGTGTGATTCAGGGCGTAGGGTGGGGGCCAGACGTGGAAGGCCGGGAGGAGAGGCGTATGGACGGCGCGGCGACGGTGCCCAGCATGCTGCACGAGCCGGCCCTCGGCACGCCTGGTCTGTCCACGCCTGGTCTGTCGGAGCGGGATCAGCAGATCCTCGCTTTCGAGCGGCAGTGGTGGCGGTACGCCGGGGCCAAGGAGCAGGCCGTGCGCGAGCTGTTCGACATGTCTGCCACGCGGTACTACCAGGTGCTCAACACCCTCATCGACGACCCGGACGCGCTCGCTCACGACCCGATGCTGGTCAAGAGGCTGCGCCGGATGCGCGCCTCGCGTCAGCGCGCCCGCAGCGCACGCAGGCTCGGCGCCGTCTGATCCAGCCCCGCTGTGCCTTTCCCGCTGTGCCCTTCCCGCCCAGCTTTCGGGCAGACCCGATAGCCTGTCGGGCGTGAGCAAGGCCCGCTACCCGTACCCCGACGACGAGTTCGACGTGCAGGCGGACCCGGACGGTCCCCGTGGCGTGCACCGAGCGCCGCGCTCGGCCTGGAGCAGGTGGTGGCCCTTCCTCCTCGCCCTCGTCGTCATCGCGGGGCTGACCTTCGGCGCGGTGTACTACTGGAACCCCTTCGGCTCGTCGGGCACGCCCTCTGGTGGGACCACGGCCGGGGAGCCGATCGACGTCGACATCCCCGAGCCGGAGCCCGCACCCACCGAGCCCACCGACGACGAGCCGGAGCCGACGGAGCCCGAGCCGGTGCTCACGACCCCGGTCCAGGTGCTGAACGCCGCGCGCATCCAGGGTCTGGCGGCCACGGCCCAGAGCAGGCTCACCTCTGCGGGCTTCACCGAGGTCACCGCCGACAACACCGAGCGGGGCTCGCTCACCACGTCCACCGTGTTCTACGGCGCCGAAGACCTGCGACCCACGGCCGAGCTGGTCGCGAGCACCCTGGGGCTGGACGAGGTCAGCCTCGACACACGCACCCAGGGCATCCGCGTGGTGCTGCTCGAGCGCTTGTCCTGAGAGTGTCGTGCGGACGGGTGCCGCCCCGCCCGGGCACGGCACCGCCCGTCCGCACCGCCTTTGAGCGCCGCGACACCGACGGCACGAGCTTGCACTCGAGGGTGTCGAGTGCTAACCATTGACCCAGCACTCTCAGGCCGAGAGTGCTAGAAGGACCACCCGGGCTCTCGGTGAGGTCCGCAGGTCGGCGGGACATGACCGTCGGGCGCGGGCCGTCCGTCGCGGGCGCCGAGACCCGGACAACCACCGACCCAGAAGGATCGATAGCCACATGGCCAAGATCATCGCCTTCGACGAGGAGGCCCGGCGGAGCATGGAGCGCGGGCTCAACGTCCTCGCCGACACCGTCAAGGTCACCCTCGGCCCCAAGGGCCGCAACGTCGTGCTCGACAAGAAGTGGGGCGCCCCCACGATCACCAACGACGGCGTGTCGATCGCCAAGGAGATCGAGCTCGAGGACCCCTACGAGAAGATCGGCGCCGAGCTGGTCAAGGAGGTCGCCAAGAAGACCGACGACGTCGCTGGTGACGGCACCACCACCGCCACCGTGCTCGCCCAGGCTCTCGTGCACGAGGGTCTGCGCAACGTCGCCGCCGGCGCCAACCCGATCGCGCTGAAGCGCGGCATCGAGAAGGCCGTCGAGGCCGTCACCACCGAGCTGCTGGCTCAGGCCAAGGACGTGGAGACCAAGGAGGAGATCGCCGCCACCGCCGCCATCTCCGCCGCGGACCAGGCCATCGGCAACCTGATCGCCGACGCCCTGGACAAGGTGGGCAAGGAAGGCGTCATCACCGTCGAGGAGTCCAACGGTCTCGGCCTGGAGCTCGAGCTCACCGAGGGCATGCGCTTCGACAAGGGCTACCTGTCCGCCTACTTCATCACCGACGCCGAGCGGCAGGAGGCCGTCCTCGAGGACGCCTACGTGCTGCTGGTGGAGTCGAAGATCAGCAACGTCAAGGACCTGCTGCCTCTTCTGGAGAAGGTCATCCAGGCCGGCAAGCCGCTGTTCATCGTCTCCGAGGACGTCGAGGGCGAGGCCCTGGCGACCCTGGTCGTGAACCGCATCCGTGGCATCTTCAAGTCCGTCGCGGTCAAGGCGCCGGGCTTCGGCGACCGCCGCAAGGCGATGCTGCAGGACATGGCGATCCTCACCGGCGGCCAGGTGGTCTCCGAGACCGTCGGCCTGAAGCTGGACACGGTCGGCCTGGAGGTTCTGGGCCAGGCTCGCAAGATCGTCGTCACCAAGGACGAGACCACGATCGTCGAGGGTGCCGGCGAGGCCAGCCTGATCGCCGGGCGGGTCAACCAGATCCGTGCCGAGATCGAGAACTCCGACTCTGACTACGACCGCGAGAAGCTGCAGGAGCGGCTGGCCAAGCTGGCCGGCGGCGTCGCCGTCATCAAGGCGGGCGCGGCCACCGAGGTCGAGCTCAAGGAGCGCAAGCACCGCATCGAGGACGCGGTGCGCAACGCCAAGGCAGCCGTGGAGGAGGGCATCATCGCCGGTGGCGGTGTCGCGCTGATCCAGGCGAGCGCCAAGGCGTTCGAGAAGCTCGAGCTCGAGGGCGACGAGGCGACCGGTGCTCAGATCGTGAAGAAGGCGGTCGAGGCCCCACTGAAGCAGATCGCGGTGAACGCCGGCTACGAGGGCGGCGTCGTGGTCGAGAAGGTTCGCCACCTGCCGACCGGTCACGGCCTGAACGCGGCCACCGACGAGTACGTCGACCTGCTGGCGGCCGGTGTCGCCGACCCGGTGAAGGTCACCCGCTCCGCGCTGCAGAACGCGGCGTCGATCGCAGGCCTGTTCCTCACCACCGAGGCCGTCGTGGCCGACAAGCCGGCCCCCGCGGCGGCAGCGCCGGCCGGTGACGGCGGCATGGGCGGCATGGACTTCTGAGTCCGTCCCCCGTCGTACCGACAGGGCCGGTCACCTTCGGGTGACCGGCCCTCGTCGTCTCTGGAACCTCAAGGCCCCGGGCGAGCCACCCTCGTCCCACAGGGCCGCTCAGTGCCTGGTGAAGACGAGGATCATGTCGGAGGTACCCGACAGGATCAGGCGGTCACCGACCACGGTCGCCTCGGTCAGGTCGCTGTCGACCCTGAGGGTGGCTGTGGCCACGGTCGTCTCCTCCCAGGTGCCATCGCTCGGCGGCGGGGCACCGGAACCGGCCAGCGCGACGGTGAGGGTGCCGTCAGCGCGCAGCGTGAGCGTCGTCCCCGCGTCGTCGGGGTCCGACACGGTCCGCCACTCCCCGACGAAGATGCTCTGGCCCATGGGGGTCTCCCTCTCTGGCGGTGTGCTGGACAGCGCGGTCGACGTCGCCTCTCGCGTGCTGCCCGGGGTCGACGTGTCAGCCGCACAGGCTCCGAGGGTGAGGAGCAGGGCGGAGCAACCCAGGACGGTCGCGGCCTTGGCGGGCATCACACGCAAACCCCATCACGGCCAGTCGCTACCCGCATCACCTAGACGTCTCTACCCACGCTCGTGGCTGTATCGCGACGGGTGCGAACCGAGGTCCATCGATGACCGACAGATGACCGCTCGCATCGGGACACGAGAAGGCCCACGTCAGGAAATTGCCTCTGACCTGGGCCTTCTTCGGAGCCGCCTGAGGGAATCGAACCCTCGACCTTCTCATTACGAGTGAGACGCTCTGCCGACTGAGCTAAGGCGGCGCCGTCGGCCTCACGGCAGACGGGGCTCGCCTCACGGCGAGCGGGGCAACTCTACCGGGTCGGCCAGGGCCAGGCCAAAGCCGGCCGGTACGTGCCCCTGCCCGGGGCGCGTACCGGCCGGCAGGTCGCGCTAGGAGCAGGTGGTGCCGTCCTTGGGGACGGTGCCGTCGACCAGGAAGCTGTCCACGAGGGCGGTGATGCAGCTGTTGCCCGACAGGTATGCCGTGTGCCCCTCCCCCTCGCGTGTCACCATCACCGACGAGCTCAGCAGCGCGGCCAGGTCCTTCGCCCACTGGTACGGCGTGGCCGGGTCGTTGGTGGTGCCGATGACGACGATGGGCGGGGCACCCTCGGCCGCGTAGGACTCCAACGGCTGCGCGGGCGGGGTGGGCCAGGCGGCGCACTCCAGCGCGGTCCAGGAGAAGTACTCCCACACCGTGGGGGCCACCGCCCTGATCTGCTCGGCCTCGGCCGCCATCGCCGCCGGGTCGGCGTCACCGCGATCGTCGGCACAGCCGATCGCGATGAACGCCTCCATGCTGTTGGTCGAGTAGGTGCCGTCCTGCTCGCGGTCGGCGTAGATGTCGGCCAGCCACAGCAGCCTGGAACCGTCGTTGTCCCTGATGACCGCCGACAGCGCCTGGGTGAGGTACGGCCAGTAGTCCTGGCTGTAGAGCGGCATGGCGACACCGAGGAAGGCGAGCGTGCCGGTGAGGGCACGGTCGGTGCCCGTGTCGATCGGGTTCGTGCGAGCCCGGGTGAGGATCGCCCCCACCTGGGCGACCGCCTCGTCCACCGAGCCGCGCAGGGGGCAGCTCGCGGAGGTCAGGCAGTCCTCGGCGTAGGCGCGCAGCGCGGACTCGAAACCACCGGCCTGGCCCACGCTGGCCTCCAGCGAGGTCATGGTGGGGCTGAGCGCACCGTCGAGCACCAGCCGGCCGGCCCGCTCGGGGAACAGCGCCGCATAGACGGCGCCCAGCTGGGTGCCGTAGGAGAAGCCCAGATAGGTCAGCGTGGTCTCGCCCAGCACGGCGCGCAGCACGTCCATGTCACGAGCCGCCGAGATCGTGTCGACGTGACCCAGCAGCGGGCCGGTGTTCTCGAGACAGGCCGCGCCGAGCTCGGTCCACATCGCCGTGGCCGCCGCCCTGCCCCGCTCGGTGGAGCCGTCGATGTCGAAGGACATGACCGCGTCCATCTGCTCGCCGTCCACGCACGCGACAGCGCTGGAGCGCTGCACCCCGCGCGGGTCGAAACCCACCACGTCCAACGACTCGCGCAGCTTCTTGCCCGCGCTCGAGGCGACGTAGGACACCATGTCGACACCCGAGGCCCCCGGCCCGCCAGGGTTGATGACGACCGAGCCCTGGCTGTTCCTGGCCTGCGACCGGGCCACGGCGATCTCGATCGTCTCACCACCGGGGTCGGTGTAGTCCATCGGGACCGTCATCGTCGCGCACTGGAGGCTGCGGTCGTCGTCGCACTCCTTCCAGTCCAGCTGTTGGGAGTAGTACGCCTCGAGGCCAGGAGGGGCCTCGGTCGCGGCGCTGCTCGCCACCGGTCTCTGGTTCTTGCCCGGCGGCGCGCAGGCCGCCAGCACCAGCACGGCGCACGCGACCACCGCCACCACCGGCGCACGACCACGTGCCGACCTCGATACCGTCCGACCCACGCCCAGCTCCCTCATCGTTCTCGTCCGTAGGGCCTCAGCCCGACTCCTCATCCTTGGGGCCTCAGCCCGATCATCATCGCCTCGACCGCCAACATCGGTGCGACGTTGCCCGACAGGCGGGTGCGCGCCTGTCCGACGGTGTCCATGCGCCGCAGCGTCTGCTCGGGCGTCCCCTCGGCGGCCAGCCGCTCGATCAGCCCCGCTCGCTCGACGTTGACCAGGTCCACACCGGCCCCGAGCTGGACGACGAGCACGTCCCGGTACAGCGAGAGCAGGTCCATCATCGCCCGGTCGAGCACGTCGCGCTGCGCACGGGTCGCCCGGCGCTTCTGCTCCTTCTCCAGCTCGGTGACCTGGGAACGCACCGCGGGGGGCAGCCGGCTCCCGGCCTCGGCACCCAGGGCGCGCAGCAGGTCGGCGCGCTCGGCGGCGTCCCGCTCGCCGGTGACCGCGACCGCCTCGGCCTTCGCGGTCTCGACCAGCTCGTCAGCGACCGTCACCGCGTCACCGACCCCCCTGATGCGTCCGGCCATCTCCAGCACCGCATCACGGCGGGCACGGGCGTCCGGGTCACGGGCCAGGCGCCGGGCCACACCCACGTGGCTCGACGCCGCACGGGCCGCGACCGCCGCGGCACGCGGCTCGACACCGTCGCGCGCGACGAGCAGGGCAGCCACGGCGTCGACCGGCGGGACCCTCAGACGCACCCCTCGGCAGCGTGAGCGCACCGTCGTCAGCACGTCACCGGGGCTGGGGGCGCACAGCACCCACACGGTGCGTGGCGCGGGTTCCTCCAACGCCTTGAGCAGCACGTTGCCGCTGGCCTCGTTGAGACGGTCGGCGTCCTCGACGACGATCACCCGCCACCGGTGGCGGGTCGGTGCCCGCTGGGCGAGCTGGACCAGGGGCCGGGTGTCGTCCACCCGCAGGTGCAGCCCCTCGGTGGCGACCAGGGTGACGTTCTCGTGGGTGCCGGCCAGCACCGTCGTGCAGTCGTGGCACACGCCGCACCCGCCCGACGCGCACTGGAGGGCGGCGGCGAACGCGCGCGCGGCGGTGGACCTGCCCGAGCCGGGCGGTCCGGTGACGAGCCAGGCGTGGGTCATGGCCCTGGGGTCGGCGACCGCGGCGCAGAGCACGCCGATCGCGGGCTCCTGCCCGACGACCTCGTCCCAGACGCTCACCCGACCTCCTTGTCGCCAGACCCTATCAACCCCGCCTCGCGATCCCCCTGCCGACCAGCGCGGAGGCTGGACGCGGATCAGACGGCAGGCAGGAGGGGACGGACACGGGTGCGGATCGCCTCGGCCACCTCGTCGGCGGGACGGGTGGCGTCGAGGACGAGGAAACGCCCCGAGTCAGCCTCGGCCCGCGCCAGGAAGGTCTCACGGACCCGGCGGTGGAGCTCGTCACCGGCGCGTTCCATGCGGTCCGGGGTGCCGGTGAGCCGGCCCAGCCCGACAGCCGGGTCGAGGTCCAGCAGCACCGTGAGATCAGGCAGGAGCCCCTCGGTCGCCCAGAGGGACAACCTCTCGACCTCCTCGACCCCCAGCCCCCGGCCCGCGCCCTGGTAGGCGACCGAGGAGTCCAGGTACCGGTCGGTCACCACGTCCTGGCCGCGCTCGAGCGCGGGGCGCACCACCGTGTCGACGTGGTGGGCACGGTCAGCGGCGTACAGCAGCGCCTCGGTGCGTGCCGAGACCTCCTCGCCGTGCTGCACCGCCTGGCGCAGCACGGCCCCCAGCGCGGTGTCGCCGGGCTCGAAGGTGCGCACCACCGTGCGCCCCAGGTCCGTCAACCACTGTGCCAGCGCTCGGGACTGCGTGGACTTGCCCGCGCCGTCCCCGCCCTCGAAGGAGATGAACAGTCCGCGCGTCACCGGGGCAGCGTACCCGCGGGCGGGCCGCTCAGAGGTCGTCGCCTGCCGGTGTCAGCCCTGTCGAGGCCAGCCCTGCTCGCCCGGGTAGACCACCCCGACCTGACGGCGCACCTCGTCCATGGTGGCCAGCACGTCGGTCGTGTCCTTCCAGGTCATCCGCTCCGACTGGGTACGCCCCTCGGCGACGCAGCGGGCGACCTCGGCCGCCTCGTACTGCAGGCCCCGAGCCACCGGCTGGTCGAACGTCCAGACCCGCCCGTCGCGGCGGGTCACCACGAACGACGTCGGCTGGTAGAACGAGCCGGCGACCCGCACGTGGCCCTCGGTGCCGGAGATCGAGGAGGTGGTGGGCGTCTGCGCCCACAGCGTGGTGAACAAGGTGGCGTGCTGACGCGGGCCGTGCTCGGTGGCGATGGCGACCTGCCCGTCCACCCCGGTCTCGGTCAGCTCTCCCACCGCGTGCACCGCCGACGGCACCCCGAGCAGGTCGTGCGCCCATGCCACCGTGTACACGCCCAGGTCCAGCATCGCCCCGCCGGCCAGCGCCGGGTCGTACAGCCGGTGCGCCGGGTCGAACGGGAAGTGCTGCCCGTGGTCGGCGCGCACGTTGACGATCTCCCCGATCTCACCGGCGTCGATCATCTGGTGCAGCGCGGCGACGTGCGGCAAGAACCGCGTCCACATGGCCTCCATGGCGAACGTCCCCGCCCGCTCGGCCGCGGCGAACACCTCACGAGCCTCTCCGACGTCGCGCGTGAACGACTTCTCCACCAGCACGTGCTTGCCCGCACCCAGGGCGAGCAGGGCGTGGTCACGGTGCTCGGACACCGGCGTGGCGACGTACACCACGTCGACCTGAGGGTCTTCGACCAGCGCCCGGTACGACGAGTGCGCCGTCGGCACACGGCGCGCGGTGGCGAACCGCCCGGCGCGGTCGCGGTTGCGAGAACCCACTGCGACCACCTGGGAGCGCGTGTGCTTGCGCACCGCGTCGGCGAACGCGCCCGCGATGCCGCCGGTGCCGATGATGCCCCACCGCACGGGCGGGGCGGTGCGCGGGTCCTCGGTGTAGGCCATGCCTCTCAACGTAGCGCGACCCCTCGGTTCGCACCGGTCGAGCGACGACCTCAGACCCGTCCGCCGCTCAGGAGCCTGAGGATGCTCCTCAGCCCTTGGCGGCGGCCTTGGTCTTGGTGGTGCGCTTGGTGGTGGTGCGCTTCTTGGCCGGGCCTGCGGCGCGCTTGAGCGCCAGCAGCTCCACCGCCTGCTCCTCGGTGATCGACTCGGGGCTGGTGTCTCTCGGGAGCGTCCGGTTGGTCACCCCGTCGGTCACGTACGGGCCGAAGCGGCCGTCCTTGACGACGATCGGCTTGCCCGAGGTGGGGTCGGTGCCCAGCTCGCGCAACGGGGGCGCGGCCGTCGCGCCACGGCCGCGCTTCGGCTCGGCGTAGATCGCGAGCGCCTCGTCCAGGGTGATGGTCAGCAGCAGGTCTTCGCTGGCGAGCGTGCGTGAGTCCGTCCCCCGCCTCAGGTACGGCCCGTAGCGGCCGTTCTGCGCGGTGATCGGGTCGCCGGTGCCCGGGTCGGTACCCACCACACGAGGCAGCGAGAGCAGCGTCAACGCCTCGTCGAGCGTGATCGTCTCCAGCGACATGCTCCTGAACAGCGACCCCGTGCGCGGCTTCGGCGCGGCGGCCAGGGCCTTCTTGCGTGCTGCCGCCGACAGGCCCGGGTCGAGCTCGGGCTCGGGCAGCACCTCGGTGACGTACGGCCCGTAGCGGCCCTTGCGCGCAACGATCGTCGTGCCCGTGCCCGGGTCGACGCCCAGCACGCGGTCACCCTCCGGCTCGGCGGCGATGAGCTCGCGCGCGCGGTCCGGCGTCAGCTCGTCGGGGGCGACGTCGTCGGGCACCGGCACCCGGCGCGGCTCGCCGTCGTCGCCGGGCACCTCGAGGTACGGCCCGTAGCGGCCCACCCGGACCACCAGGCCGTCACCGATGTCGATCGAGTTGACCGCCCGGGCGTCGATCTCCCCGAGGTTGGCGACCAGGTCGTGCAGCCCCTCAGCGTCCTTGCCGTCGGAGGAGTCCCCGAAGTAGAAGCGGCTCAACCAGGCCACCCGGTCACGCTGCCCGGCGGCGATCTCGTCGAGGTCTTGCTCCATCATGGAGGTGAAGCCGTAGTCGACCAGCCGGTCGAAGTTCTCCTCCAGCAGCCTGGTCACCGCGAAGGCCAGCCACGAGGGCACCAGCGCCTGCCCCCGGGCGGTCACGTAGCCACGGTCCAGGATCGTGGAGATCGTCGACGCGTAGGTGGACGGGCGGCCGATGCCTCGCTCCTCGAGCGCCTTGACCAGCGACGCCTCGGTGTAGCGCGGCGGCGGGGACGTGCGGTGGCCCTCGGCTGCCAGGTCGGAGCCGGTCACCGGGTCGCCGGTGACCATCTGCGGGAGGCGGGCGTCCTCGGCGTCGGCGTAGCGGGAGACGTCGCGGCCCTCCTCGTAGGCGGCGAGGAACCCGCGGAACGTGATGACGGTGCCCGAGGCCGCGAACGTCGCCTGCTGGCCGGCCATGGGGCCGGTGGTGACCGTCGCGGAGAGACGCACCGACGCGGTGGTGCCCTTGGCGTCGGCCATCTGCGAGGCGACGGTGCGCTTCCAGATCAGCTCGTACAGCTTCAGCTGGTCGCCGCTCAGCTGCCCGGCCACCTGGGCCGGGGTGCGGAAGTGGTCGCCAGCCGGCCGGATCGCCTCGTGAGCCTCTTGCGCGCCCTTCGTCTTCGCGGTGTACACGCGCGGGGCGTCGGGCACGTACTCGGGGCCGTAGAGCTCGGCGGCCTGGCGGCGAGCGGCGGTGACCGCCTGCGCCGACAGACCTGGCGAGTCGGTCCGCATATAGGTGATGTAGCCGTTCTCGTACAACGACTGCGCGGTGCGCATGGTTGCTCTGGAGCTCATCCGCAGCTTGCGGGACGCCTCCTGCTGGAGGGTCGAGGTGATGAACGGCGCGGCGGGGCGACGGGTGTACGGCTTGGTCTCCACCGACGCCACCGTGAACGGTGCGCCGTCCAGCCCGGCCGCCACCTGCTCGGCCTCGTCCAGCCGCAGGTGCCGCGCGCCGGTCGTCAGCTCGCCACGGTCGGAGAAGTCCCTGCCCACGGCGATCTTCGTCCCGTCGAGCATGACCATCCGCGCGGCGAACGACGGCTGGCCGGGGTCGGCGGTCGCGAACGTGCCGGTCACGTCGGCGTAGTCGACGGCGACGAACGCCATGCGCTCGCGCTCGCGCTCGACCACCATCCGCATGGCCACCGACTGCACCCGGCCGGCGGACAGGCCCTGGCGGACCTTGCGCCACAGCACCGGGGAGACCTCGTACCCGTACAGCCTGTCGAGGATGCGCCGGGTCTCCTGAGAGTCGACCAGACGCAGGTCGATGTCACGGGTGTTGTCCAGCGCCCGGGTGATCGCCTCACGGGTGATCTCGTGGAAGACCATCCGCTTGACCGGCACCTTGGGCTTGAGCTCTTGGGCCAGGTGCCAGGCGATGGCCTCGCCCTCGCGGTCCTCATCGGTGGCGAGGTAGAGCTCGTCGGAGTCCTTGAGCAGCTTCTTGAGCTCGGCGACCTTCTTCTTCTTGTCCGCGTCCACGACGTAGTACGGCGTGAAGCCGTCCTCGACGTTCACGGCGAACTTGCCGAACGGCCCCTTCTTCATCGCGGGCGGGAGCTCGGAGGGCTGCGGCAGGTCACGGATGTGCCCGACGCTGGCCTCGACCTCGAACTCCTCACCGAGATACCCGGCGATCGTGCGCGCCTTGGCCGGCGACTCGACGATCACCAGCTTGCGTCCTGCTGTCATGGCTGTGTGGTGGCTCTCTGCTCCGGACATGTCCGACAGGGACTCTAACGTGGCCGCAGCCGCTTCGCCGTCACGCCCCGTGCGCGGCCGCCGAGAATCTCGACGGGCGTGCGCACCGCCCAGCCGCCTCGCGCAGCGCGAGCTGGACGGCGACACCCAGGCCGACCGCCGCGACGATCGCAGCCACGCCCACACCGTACGCGACGACCCCGGACGCCGTCTGCGACGGCCTGTCCCACCACCCAGCCACCATCACCGCGGTGACGAGCCCCGCCAGGGCCCCGACCGTCGCCAGCCCGGCGATCACCCGGCCCGCGAGGGCCGGCCGGACCACCGGCACCGAGGTCGTCGCCGTGGGCACCGTCTCGGGGGGTACGACGACCATCAGCAGGCAGGCCAGGGCGAACCACGCGGTGACCACGAGCACGGCGGCCATCACGTCCGCCGGCCGGTGCCACTGACCGATCAGGGTCGACCACCCGATCAGCACCGTGTAGACCGCCCCGAGCACGGCGACCGCCGGTCGCCACCGGGGCCCGACGACGAACAGCAGCGCGGCGGAGGTGGCCGCCGCGGCCGTGGTGTGCCCGCTGGGCAGGGTGTTGTGGCCGTAGTGCGCGATGTCGCCCAGGTCAGGCCGGTCGAGGACGAGACGCTTGAGCACCTGGGTGGTCGCCACGGCACCCCCGAGCAGGAGGGCGGCCTGGAGGGCCAGCCAGAAGCGACGCCGCATCACGGCGATGCTCACGACGACCACCAGCGCCACCGCCCCGTACAGCACGGACACCGGCTCCAGCACGTGCTCGGCGTACTGCCACAGCCTCGTGCGGCCGCGCTGCGCGCCGACCATCCCGAGCTGGTCGAGCCGGCGCCCCGGCGCGGAGACGACGAACACCCGCCACAGCGCCCACACCCCTGTCGCGCACGAGAGGACGACGGCGACGGCGAGCGTCACCAGCGCCCCGCGAGAGGCGCGCCAAGAGCTCCGCACGTCAGGCCTTCTTCACGTCAGGCTCTCACAGAGGGAAGGCCGAGTAGGCGCGCACCACCTCACCGGTGGGCCCGGTGATCTGGAAGACCGCGGTCGTGTTCGACCAGGTGATCGTGGCGGTCCCGTCGCCCCCCTCGGTGACGACATACCTGCCGACCGTCGCGTGGTCGACCTGGACCTTGCCGACACGCGACATGCCCCCGACGCTGGGGCTGGCCGTGGCCTGCGCGTCGGACGAGCCCTCGGTGAGCTCGGTGAGGGCCCGGTCTGCCTCGTCCTCCGCCTCCCACTGGCCGGCACGCAGGGTCAGCACGCCCGAGGCTCCGTCGCTGAAGTCCTCGACGTAGGCCTCGAGCGCCCCGAGGGTGATCCAGTGCGGCTCCTCCTCGGAGGAGACCAGCGCGTACTGCAGCACCGAGGTGGGCAGCGCCGAGGCGAACGCGGTGGTCCCCTCACGCGGCACGGCGTCGACGGTCGGGGTGGGCGAGGGCACGTGCAGGATCGACGCGAGGGGCTCTGGGCGGTTGTCGCGCACGACGACAGCCCAGACCACGGCGAGCCCGGCGAGCACCACGACGAGGAGGACGACCGGGATCACCCAGCGTCTGCGGCCGCTCGACCGCCCCTCGGGAACCTGAGGCGTGCCGGAAGGCTCGGTGCCGGGCGGGCGCCGAGCCGGGCGCAGGCCGCGCCGTGAGGACGGTGACGACATGAGCCACTCCTTGTTGTCGTGCGAGAGAGCCTACCCAGATGCTGACGGTCACGGGCCCGCCACAGTGTATGAACAGCGACCGGGTATGTGTGGGCGGTCGCGGCTAGCGTCGGCGTCATGAGCACCACGACAGCACGCCGTCCCGCCCGGCCCGGGCTGCGTTGCACCGAGTGCGGCTGGGTGACGCCGCGCTGGGTGGGCCGCTGCACCCAGTGCCAGGCATGGGGCACCGTCGCCGAGGAGGGCGCGTCGCCCACCGTCGCCGCCACGCCGCCGCGCGCCCCGGCACGGCCGATCGACGAGGTCTCCGGTCAGGTGGCGCAGGCACGGCCGACCGGGGTCGACGAGCTCGACCGGGTGCTCGGCGGCGGCCTGGTGCCCGGGGCGGTGGTGCTTCTGGCGGGCGAGCCCGGGGTGGGCAAGTCGACCCTGCTGCTGGACGTCGCGGCCCGCACGGCGCGCCGGGGGCGCACGGTGCTGTACGCGACCGGTGAGGAGTCCGCCGAGCAGGTGCGGCTGCGCGCGGGTCGCATCAGGGCGCTGGACCCCGGGCTGCTGCTGGCCGCGGAGTCTGACCTGGCGACCGTGCTGGGTCACGTCGAGCAGTCCGCGCCCGACCTGCTGGTGGTGGACTCGGTGCAGACCGTGACGTCGGCGCGGGTCGAGGGCGCACCCGGGGGCGTCGCCCAGGTGCGTGAGGTGGCGTCGGCGCTCATCGCAGCGGCCAAGGCTCGGGGGCTGCCGGTGGTGCTGGTCGGGCACGTGACCAAGGACGGGTCGGTGGCGGGGCCTCGCACCTTGGAGCACCTGGTCGACGTGGTCTGCCAGTTCGAGGGCGAGCCCGGGTCGCGGCTGCGGCTGCTGCGGGCCACCAAGAACCGCTTCGGCCCGACTGACGAGGTCGGCTGCTTCGACCTGTCCGAGCACGGCATCGTCGGGCTGGCCGACCCGAGCGGGCTGTTCGTCTCTCAGGCGGTGCTCGACGTGCCGGGCACGTGCCTGGCGGTGACGCTCGAGGGGCGCCGTCCGCTGCTCGCCGAGGTGCAGACGCTCGTCGCCCCGACGGCGGCGACCAACCCTCGGCGCACCACCAGCGGGGTCGACCCGGCCCGTGTGGCCATGGTGCTGGCGGTGCTGCAACGACGGGTCGGGGTGGGCCTGGCCGACCAGGAGGTCTACGTGTCGACGGTCGGCGGGGCTCGGGTGCTCGAGCCCGCGGCCGACCTGGCGGTGGCCCTGGCCGTGGTCGGCTCTCGGCTCGAGGTCGCGCTGCCTCGCGGGATGGTCGCGATCGGGGAGGTGGGGCTCGCCGGGGAGATCCGCACCGTCGCCGGGGTGGAGCGTCGTCTCGCCGAGGCCGCGAGGCTGGGGCTGACCCGGGCGATCGTGCCGGCCGGTGCGATGGACGGGCTGTCGGTGCCTGACGGGATGCGGGTGCGCCCGGCACGAGACCTGGCCGACGCGGTGGCGGCGATCCAGCCGACGGCCGCGTGAGGCTGGTCTGAGGGCCAGACCTGCACGGGTCGAGCACGGGTCGAGCACACGTTCACCGAGCGGTGTCGGCGGACCTCGATACGATCACACCCGTGAACGCCCCGCCTGCCTCTGAGGAGCTGCTGCGCAGCACCCTCACCGCTGTGGCGCCGGGCACCGAGCTGCGCGACGGCCTGGAGCGCATCTTGCGCGGGCGCACGGGCGCCATCATCGTGCTGGGCATCGACCCTGTGGTGGAGAAGATCAGCTCTGGCGGTTTCTCCCTGGACGTCGGCTTCTCCGCGACCGGGTTGCGCGAGCTGGCCAAGATGGACGGGGCCGTCGTCGTCAACGCCGACCTGTCTCGGATCGTCCGCGCCAACGTGCAGCTGGTGCCCGACCCGTCGATCTCCACCAGCGAGTCCGGCACCCGCCATCGCACGGCCGAGCGGGTCGCCAAGCAGACGGGCTTCCCGGTGATCTCGGTCTCCGCGTCGATGCGGATCGTCGCGCTGTACGTGGGCGGGGTCCGCCACGTGCTGGAGGACTCCACGACGATCCTGTCTCGGGCCAACCAGGCCCTCGCGACCCTGGAGCGCTACAAGACGCGCCTGGACGAGGTCTCCGGGACGCTGTCTGCCCTGGAGATCGAAGACCTGGTGACCGTCCGTGACGTGTCTGTGGTGGTGCAGCGCCTGGAGATGGTGCGTCGGATCACCGACGAGATCGACGGCTACGTGGTCGAGCTGGGCACCGACGGCCGGCTGTTGTCGTTGCAGCTGGACGAGCTCGTCGGCGGCATCGGCGCTGATCGCACCCTGGTGATCCGCGACTATGTCGACACCTCCCGGCGGGACGCCCCGGCGGTGCTCGCCCAGCTGGCCGAGCTGGACTCCACCCAGCTGCTCGACCTGGCCCGCATCGCCCGGGTGCTGGGGCTGCCCGGGGGCGACACGCTCGACGCCGCCGCCGGGGCGCGCGGCTACCGCCTGCTGGCCAAGATCCCCCGCCTGCCCGTCCATCTCATGGAACGCCTGGTCCAGCACTTCGGGGGCCTGCAGCGCCTGCTCGCGGCCTCGATCGACGAGCTCATGGCGGTCGAGGGCATCGGAGAGCACCGCGCCCGCTCGGTCCGCGAGGGCCTGTCCCGCCTGGCCGAGTCCTCCATCCTCGAACGCTACGTCTGACCTGCCTGCCGCCTCCGAGCCCTCGGTGTCTGGCTCAGCCCACGACGAACGGGGCTGGTGACGCCTGGGCGCCACCGACGGTGAAGGACGCGACGTAGGTGCCTGCTCCTGGGGTGGGGAGCCCTTCGGGGCAGCCCGGGGCCGAGCGGAGCAGGTTCCAGGCCACCTGTCGGGTGTCGGCCTTGCCCGGGGCGAGCAGCAGGGTGCGGGCCGGGGCGTCGGCGGGAGCGCAGTCCTGGCTCGACCAGACGCGATCCTCCCCTGAGGTGATCGTGACCAGGGCGTGCTGCTCGCCCGCGTCGACCAGGCAGGCGACCGAGCCGTCGTTGGCGATGGTCACGGTCAGGCCCGGGCTGACCCCGTCCGGGAACGAGGCCGCGGTGGGAGCGACGGTCAGCCTCAGCGCGGACGGGTCGCAGTCCGCGATCCCGCCGGGCAGCGTCGACGTCGCCGTCGAGCCCGGGGTGGAGGTGGGCGACGCGCCCGGGGCCGGGTCGGTCAGCGCCCGCAGCCCGAGCACCACGACGGCCCCGACACCGACGAGCACGACGAGCACGAGCACCCGACGCACCCAGTACACCCGGGCGGGCAGCCGCTGATCCATCGCCGTCCTCGTCCTCGTCGGCGGGCGACGCCCGCACACCGCAGGACACCCTACGGACGCCGCCAGGGGCGCCCCGTCCCGCAACGCCGAGCCAGGAGGTCTCAACCTTCCCGTCGACCAGACGTTGCCGTGTCTCGACCCCCTCCTTGCCTGCCCCTTGCCTTGGAGCACACGCCTCAGGACGAAAGTCCTGAAATCTTCTGGCGCGCATGGCCTCCCACGGAGCCTATCGATGGGATAGCGTGCTCCGACCCGGGTACGGACCCGGCCCTACGCAAAGGAGCGTCATGACCACCACCGATGAGGCTGTGGCCGCCAAGCCCGCCCCCGTGGCGGCCCCCGCCATCGCGAACCCGGCCCCGCTCGGCCTGGCTGCGTTCGCCCTGTCCACCATCGTCCTGTCCACCTTCAACGCCGGTCTCCTGCCCGGCGAGGGCAAGGCCGTCGTCTTCGGGCTCGCCCTGTTCTTCGGCGGGCTCGCCCAGCTTCTCGCTGGGATGTGGGAGTTCCGGGTGGGCAACACCTTCGGCGCTCTGGCGTTCACGTCCTACGGCGCGTTCTGGCTCGCCTGGCTGACCTTCGAGCTGGTCGGCAAGGGGGAGCTCCTGGCCGCCGCCGAGGCCGCCGGGCATTCTCCGGCCGAGGCCCAGACCCTGATGTACCAGTCTGTCGGGGTCTTCCTGTTCGCCTGGGCTCTGTTCACCGCCTACATGACGGTCGCGGCCCTCCGCGTCTCGAACGTGGTCCTGACGGTGTTCGTGCTGCTCACCACCACGTTCCTGCTGCTGGCCATCGGTGACTTCACCGAGACCACGGCCATCGTGAACGCCGGTGGTGTCGTCGGCATCCTCACGGCGCTCGCCGCCTTCTACGGCTCGGCCGCCGGGGTCATCAACTCCACCTTCGGCCGGACGGTCCTGCCCGTCGGTCCGCGCGACTGACGCGACCAGTCCCACGACGAAGCCCCGCCGCCTGAGCCCAGGCGGCGGGGCTTCGTGCTGCTACGGCCAGGTCAGGCGCGGGCGCCTGCCACGTCTCCGACGTCCTGCTCCCGTGGTCCTACTTCCGATTGAGGGTGACCGCGAAGTCTCGCAAGAGCTCAGGAGCGCCGTCGGGCAGGTCTGCCGCGTCTGGCCTGAGCGTCAACGTCGAGCGGTCGCACGTCGCCGAGGCACCGCCCTCCGGCATGGCGCTGAGGTCGAGGCCGTTCGACCCGGCGTCCACCTTCTGGCCGTTGACCATGGTGGTCGTGGTGGTGGTGTCGGTGGTGATCGACGTCAGGAGGACGTCACCCTCGACCTTCCAGGTGCCCTCGCTCGTGCCCGCCGTCGTGACGACCCAGTCCTGGCGCATCTCGCTGACCGTCATCGACATGCGCATCGTCATGTCCACCTCGCTGCGGAACGTGCCGCCCTCGGCGAACGTGGTCAGCTGGGTGCCGTCGAACGAGAGGTCAGGGGTCTCGAACCCGTCGGGCATCCCCGCGAACATCGTCGCCTCCATCATCTCGGCGAAGGAGGCCGTGTCCTGCTCCCACGTCCCGACGACGCACGACGCCAGGCCGCTCTTGCCGGAGCCGGACGCGGACCCCTCGTCGGAATCACCCCCCTGGCCACAGCCAGCGACCAGCACGAGGGCGAAGGCCGACGAGAGCAGAAGGATGCTGCGACGCATGAGACCGCGCTTTCTTGTCCAGGGACGGTGCACCAGCCAGGGTGCCATGCCACGGCCTCGCACGAGAGGACGCGCTAGATCACGGTATGGCACCGAGCCCCGCCGCACCGGCCCGGGGTCACCGCACGCTCGGACGGTCCTGCGGGGCAGACTCCACGATGATCGTGACCGGGCCGTCGTTGACCAGCTCGACGGCCATGTCGGCGCCGAAGAGACCGGTCTCCACGTGCAGGCCCCGAGCGCGCAGAGCGGCTACCACGTCGTCGACCAGAGGTTCTGCGACCGAGCCGGGGGCGGCGGCGTTCCAGGTCGGCCGCCGGCCCTTGCGCACGTCGGCGTACAGCGTGAACTGGCTGATGACCAAGACCGGCGCACCCGTCTCGGCCGCGGAACGCTCGTCGCGCAGGATGCGCAGGTCAGCGATCTTGCGCGCGACGTGCTCGACCTGCTCCGGCCCGTCCCCAGGGGTCACCCCGACCAGCACCAGCAGGCCTGGCGCGTCGATCGCGCCGACCGTCTCGCCAGCCACCCGCACGCACGCCCGGGTGACCCGCTGGACGACCGCTCTCACCAGCGTGACGGCCCGCGCGGGCCTCGGCGGGTGTGACGTGCGACCGCGGGGCGCACGTCCGCCAGGTAGACGACCGCGGCGACGGCCGCGCCGAGCGCCAAGAACGAGAACACCGGCCCCCCGACCGAACCGCCCGTGAACGGGACAGCGATGAACGACACCACGGTGGCCGTCACCAAGATCGCCAGCCAGAAGGTCTTGGTGCGCTTGCCCGCGTCGACGAACGCGCGTGTCGGGCGGCGCAGCAGGTCGACCAGCGCCCACACGCTGGCGATGAAGATCGCCCCGTAGAACGCCATGAACAGCAACAGCTGGATGTAGACCACCACAGGAACGAGCCTACGGGGTGCGCGACGAGGACGGGCCGGCAGGGCCACGCTTGCGCGCGAGCCCCAGCGTGAGCGGCCCACGCGGGGCTGGACGGTCCACGGAGTGCCCCTCGAGCGGCACGACGACCTCCTGCGCGGCCGCGACCGGCCCCTGCTCTCCGTCGACCAGCAGCGCCGCGTCCACCGGGGTGGCCCGGCGCAGCAGCGCCAGCCCGACAGGCCCGAGCTCGTGATGAAGAGCCGCACTGGTCAGCACACCCACCTGGGTGCCCGACCCGTCGCTCACCGCGGCGCCCGCAGCAGGCAGCAGGTGCTCCGAGCCGTCCAGGTGCAGCATGGTCAGCCGGCGGGGCGGACGGCCCACGTTGTGCACCCGGGCCACGGTCTCCTGCCCCCGGTAGCAGCCCTTGGTCAGGTGCACCGCCGTGCGCAGCCAGTCGAGCTCGTGCGGGATGGTCCGGTGGTCGACCTCGTGAGCCGCGTCCGGGCGCCACGCGGCCACGCGCAGCGCCTCGCTCGCCCAGGTGCCTGCCAGACGCATCCCGGCGCCCTCGCGCGCGGCGACACGCGCGGCCAGGTCGGCGCGAGGCACGAGCACCAGGCGCCACGCGCGGTCGGCACCCGGGTGCTCGTCGTCGGGCGGCCCGTACCGGGTGCCCCCGGGGGCGGTGGACGGCCACGGGTCGCACCACACCACGTCGCCGCCCGGCTCCCCCTCGCCGCGACGGGCCTCACCGAGCACCGCCCAGGCGTCGGTGACGTCGGCCACCTCGACGCGCAGCGCGAAACGCATCGTGCCCAGCCAGGCGGCGAGCCCGTCCGGGGTGGCGGTGAGCAGCCACGTGGTCGCCCCGTCGTCCACCACGCCGGCGGCGTGCTCGATGTGCCCGTGGGGGGAGAGCACCAGCGTCTCGGTGGAGGTGCGCGGCGCCAGGTCGGCCAGGCGCTGGCTGGTGAGCGTGTGCAGCCAGGACAACCGGTCAGCACCGGTCACGGCGACGACGCCCAGGTACGAGAGGTCCACGACACCCGCACCTGCCACCAGGGCGCGCTGCTCAGCGACCGGGTCGCCGTAGTGCCAGGCCACCCCCTGGGCGGCTCCGGTGCCAGCCACCGCCCCGCTCCGTCCCAGCAGCGGGGACGCCCACGGCTGTCGCGGCCTGTCGGGCACCGGTCCTGTCTCGCGGCTCGTCACGTCGTGGCTCCTCACATCAGGGCTCGTCACCGCACGCCCAGGCTGGCGGACTGCCGCGGGGGCAGGCCCCACTCGTCGACCAGCCGCGGGTCGGTGAGCGGGTCTTCGGGCAGACCGTGCTCAGGGTTCAGCAGGCCCTCCCAGCGGCCGAACTCCGGGACGTCCATCCACAGCGCCGACGGGTCGTCGATGGTCACGACGTCCCGCTCGAACCCCGGGTCGCCCGGGCGCCGGTGGATGACGGTGGTCGTCCCGTCGGGGTCGATGCTCAGCGTCCGGGTCAGCAGGGCCTGGTACATCAACCAGCGGCGCCGGTCGTCGGCGTAGACCCAGTCGGCCACCCGCACCCGGAACAGCCGTCCGTCGATCCTGTCGTACCTCGACTCCCGCAGCACCGACCCGTGCTCGTCCAACCACCCGACCTGGACGCGCCCGGGGCCGAGCTCGATGCGCCAGCGGGCACGCACGGCGCGCTCCCCCACCGGGTACGAGCCGTCGATCACCCACAGGTACGGGCCCCCTCGCGCCTCGTAGGCGACCCGCGCCTCACGAGGGCTCAACCATCTGCGGTCTGGTTCACCGGTGGTGTCGCTCCAGCCCGACGCGTACCACGGGTCCAAGAAGAGGGTCACTCAGTCCACCCGCCGCATGCGCGCCGAGGCGTAGGACTGCAACGGGTGCCCGAAGGCCGCCAGGTCGAACGCCCACATCAGCTCGCCGGACACCAGCCCGAGCAGACGCCGGCCGGCGGTCACCTGCGCGCCGGTCTCGGTGCGCGCGACCAGGTCGGAGACCGTCTCGATGCGCCCGGCACCGACCTGCCCGACGTACACCCCCACGTGCCCCGAGGCGTCAGCCACCAGCAGCTCGACCGGGTGCTGCCCCTCGGGCAGGGTGTCGTCGGACGACGGTGGCACGCGCCACCAGCCCGTCTCCGCCGCCCAGGCCGGGGCGTCGTCGTCGCCCGCCAGGTGCAGCCGGGACGTCCACGACAGGTACGGCCCGCCGTCGCTCGTGACCCGCACGTGCGCGGTGAAGGCCGACTCCTCGACGCCCGGGTAGCCGAGCACGCCCTCGCCCTGCCAGGAGCCGACCAGCCAGGCCAGCGGGTACACCTCGGGCGCGAGCCCCTCAGGGAGGACGAAAGTCATCGCCGAAGCACTCTCGCTCCGAGCACCTGCCTTACTTCCGGAACAACCGGACGACGACGTAGCCGGCGAACCACACGATGGTCAGCGTGGCGGCAACCAGCAGTCCGATGAAGACACCCTCGAGCGCGGTCGTGGTCATGCCCGTGATCCTACTGTGCGGCAGGTCCTTCACCGAGCCGTCAGCCGATCAGCACCCGGCTGGCGACGTACACGAGCATCCCGCCCATCGCGACGGGCAGCACCGCCGCCGACACGGCAGGCATCCGATGCTCCAGCGCCGTGATCGGGTGGAACAGGGCGTGCAGCGAGGCGACGAGCAGCCCGACCGCCAGCCCGGCGAGCCCGGCCATCAGCGGGGTGATCATGGGCAGCAGCAGCCCCAGCAGGGCACCACCACCGGCGCCGGCCGCCGTGACGACCAGGGTGGTCAGCCAGACCGGCATCCGCAGCGCGCTGAGCCCGGCGGCCAGAGCCAGCGCGACCGCCGCCGCGACCACCAGCACCTTGCCCTCCTCGGAGCGCCCGCAAGCGACCCAGCCCGCCGTGGTCACCGCGAGCAGCGACCCGGTGACGGTGCCGGCCACCGACTCGACCAGGCGGGTCCGCCCGTCGCGGCGCAGCAGCTCGTTGACGAAGGTGAGCAGCATCGACGCGGCGAAGACGACGGCCAGCGAGCGCAGGTCGGGGCGGGTCCCGGTGGTCGCGACCGCGACCACCCCGCCCACCCCGGTCAGCCCGATCACCATGGACGAGCCCGGCCGGTGCGGCAGGCCGACCAGCCGGGGCCAGCCGACCGCGACCGCGACCGCGAGCACGGCGGACACCACCGCGAGCGGGAGCAGGCCGAACAGACCGACGACGGCGACGACAGCGGCCAGCGCCGCGGTCGTGACAGACCTGGTGGCAAGGCTCACTGGCTGTCCACCGTCGCGTCTGGGTCCTCAGGCATCTGCCGATTCTGACAGACGCGGCACGGGCACGGTAGGTTGACCCGGATGACGGTCGACGCTTCTGTGCTGCTGGTGGACGGGCCGTGGCGTCATCGCTTCGTCACCGCGAACGGCTCGCGCTTCCACGTGGCCGTCGTCGGCCCGGACGAGCGCGAGGCTCCGCTGGTCGTCCTCCTGCACGGGGTGCTCGGGTTCTGGTGGAGCTGGCGCCACCAGCTGGCCGTGCTCGCCGAGAGCGGCTACCGCGTCGCGGCGATGGACCTGCGGGGCACCGGTGCCTCGGACAAGCCCCCGAGCGGCTACGACGTGCCGACGCTGGCGGCCGACGTGTCGGGCGTGGTGCGCTCGCTGGGCGCCGACGACGCGGTGGTGATCGGCACCGGGACCGGGGGCGACGTGTGCTGGGCGCTGCCCGCGCTGGCTCCCGACGTGGTCAGCGCCGTCGCCGTGCTGGCCGCGCCGCGCCTGGTCGGGCCGGACGGCGATCCGCGCACCGCGGTGGCGCCCGGCGCGCTGCGCGGGCTGGCCTACGCCCAGCTTCCCGGCCTGCCTGAGCGCTCGCTGACCCACGGCGACCTGCTGCCCAGGCTGCTGGCTCGTTGGGGAGGGGTGCCCGGCTGGCCCGACGCCGACACCCTGGCGATGTACCGCGACGCGCTGCGGGTGCCGTTCGCCGCGCACAGCCAGCTCGAACAGCTGCGCTGGCTGGTCCGCTCCACCCCACGCACCGACGGCGCACGGCTGCGCGCCAGCCTCAACGCCGCACGTCCGGTGCCGGTGCTCCAGGTGCACGGCTCGCGCGACGGCCTGCGCCCGGCGGCCCGCGCCGGGCTGACCGCCCCCGAGGTCGCCCGTTTCACCCAGGGCTACCGCTTCGAGACCGTCACCCGGGCCGGTCACTTCCCGGCCGAGCAGGCGCCGGACCTGGTCACCGAGCTGCTCGTCGGCTGGTTGACGCAGGTGGCGCCGCTCGACCCCTGAGCATCGCCCGACCCTCACCACGTCGCGCGCCGCTCAGACCTCTCGGCGCTGCTAGCCCTTCAGCATCGCGGCGGCCTTGACCGGGTCGGTCTGGCCGATCCCCGCCGACGGGCACTCCCGCGCGACCGGGCAGGCTCCGCAGGCGGGGTTCCGTGCGAAGCAGGTGCGACGGCCGTGGAAGATCATCCGGTGGCTGAACATGGTCCAGTCCTTGCGCTCGACGAGCGCGCACAGGTCGGTCTCGATGTCCGCCGGCTCGTCGGCCACGGTCAGGCCCATGCGGCGAGCGAGCCGCTTCACGTGGGTGTCTACCGGGAGCCCGGGCACGCCGAAGGCGTTGCCGAGCACGACGTTCGCGGTCTTGCGGCCTACCCCGGGCAGCGTGACGAGGTCGTCCATGCGGCGGGGCACCTGGGAGCCGAACCGTTCGACCAGGGCCACCGACAGCCCTTGGACCGATCGCGTCTTGGCGCGGAAGAAGCCCGTCGGGCGCAGGATCTCCTCGAGCTCGCTCGGGTCGGCGGCGGCCATCGTGGCAGGGTCGGGGAACCTGGCGAACAGCTCAGGGGTGGTGAGGTTGACCCGCACGTCGGTGGTCTGCGCGGACAGCACCGTGGCGACCAGCAGCTGGAAGGGGTCGGCGTGGTCGAGCTCGCAGCGGGCGTCGGGGTACCGCTGCGCCAGCGCCCGGTGGATGCGCCGCGCGCGGCGGGTGCGCGCCAGAGGGGTCTCGTCCGCCATGGTCCTCACTCTCGCAGCCTAGACGTGTGACGGGTGAGCTCTGTGCAGGAGGAGGGCGGACGGCCCGCGCCACGCCGTAGAGTGGGAGCCCGACCGGCTCTCCCGGTGCCCCCGCTCGCGATGGACGGATGGTGGATTCGGTGGTTGACGACGTGGTGCTGCGCGCCCCGATCTTCGCCGGGTTGGATCGGCAGGCGACCGCCGCGCTCATCGACATGATGACGACCGTCGAGCTGGAGCGCGGCGATGGCGTGACCCTCTTCGACGAGGCCGAGCCCGGGGACCGGCTGTACGTCGTCTGCGAGGGCAAGATCAAGCTCGTCCGCCACGCCGGCGACGGCCGGGAGAACCTGCTCACCGTGCTCGGCCCCGGCGACATGCTCGGCGAGCTCTCTCTGTTCGACCCGGGCCCCCGCACGTCGTCGGCGATGCCGCTGACCGACACCGTCGTCCTGCTGACGCTCGATCGCGAGCGCCTCACCGCGTGGCTGCACGAGAATCCGACGGTCGCGCTGCACCTGCTGCAGGCGCTGGCCCACCGCCTGCGGCGCACCACCGAGACCCTCTCCGACCTGATGTTCTCCGACGTGCCCGGCAGGGTGGCCCGTGCTCTGCTCGACCTGTCCGAGCGGTTCGGAGAGCCGACCGCGGAGGGCATCCACGTCAACCACGACCTGACGCAGGTCGAGCTCGCTCAGCTGGTCGGAGCCTCCCGGGAGACCGTGAACAAGTCTCTCGGTGAGTTCGCACAGCGCGGGTGGCTGGTGCGCGAGCCACGAGCCGTCATCCTGCTGGACGTGGAGCGGCTGGAGAACCGCGCGCGCTAGCGCCGGACACGCCGGCTGGTCGTCAGAGCACAACCGTCAGGGCGCCTCGACCACGAGCTCGATCTCGACCGGCGAGCCCAGGGGCAGCACCGCCACGCCGACGGCCGAGCGCACGTGGACGCCAGCGTCGCCGAAGATCTCGTGCAGCAGGGTGCTGGCCGCGTCGAGCACCTTCGGCTGCGCCGTGAAGCCTGGGTCGCTGGCCACGAAGCCGGTGACCTTGACCACCCGGACCACCCTCTCGAGCGCGACGACGGGTTCTTCGTCACGCTCAGCACCGAGCAGCGCCGCGACCGCCGCGACCGCGTTGAGCGCGGCGACGCGAGCCAGCGCGGCGGCCTCGTCAGGGACGACCAGGCCGGCACCGTCGCCGACCCTGCCGACCACGGGCAGCTCTCGGTCCACGAAGGGGAGCTGGCCCGAGGTCCAGACGTGGTCCGCGGTGCGCAGCGCCGGGACGTAGGCACCGACCGGCGCGACGACCGTGGGCAGCGTCAGACCGAGCCTGTCCAGACGCTCGGCGACGGTCACTGCTCGACCGGGCGCTTCAGGTACGCCACCAAGCCGGTCTCACCATCGAGGACCTGGACGAGCTCCCACCCGTCCGCACCCCACTGGTCGAGGATCGTCTTCGTCGCGTGGACGATGAGCGGGACGGTCACGTACTCCCAACGAACAGCCACGACCGCAGCCTATCGGGAGTCTCGCCCCCCACGAGCGACGAGCACGTTCACACGACCTGTGCGGTCGAGCCCACGAGCTCGTCGTGCCACGACCGGACCTCGGGACGACGACGCAGCAGCGCGCGTCGTTCCCGCTCGGTCATGCCGCCCCAGACGCCGAAGTCCATCCGGCTGTCCAGAGCGTCTGCCAGACACTCGAGACGTACTGGACAGTCGTGGCAGATGACGCGCGCCTCACGCTGCGCCGAACCCTCCACGAAGAGAGCGTCTGGTGACGCACCCCCGGCACCACAGCTGGCCCCGGCTGACCAGTGCCCGTCCCCCGAGAACGGAGTCACCGTATCTAACCTCCCCCGTCTGTCACCTCATCGGTGTGCCGGTCGTTCTGACCAGCCAAGAGGACTTTAGTCCGCAAAGGTACCCCAGCGGGAGCACCCGTTCGGGGGTCGATTCGAGTGATTTGGACCCCATTTTTGGGGACACAGCGCCCAAGCTCGATCATATGGACGACAGAACTGTCCCGATCCGCCTCGAGCGCCCACCCGTTCGAGCGACCCGGCCGTGCTCGTGGGTGATCGCCTGGGCCAGACGAGCGACCTCCGCGCTCGCTGCGGTGTGCAGGTCTGGTGCAAGGTCGTCCCACGCCCGGGTTCGACCGCCTCCCCGCCGCGACAGGTAGCTACCCTGGTGCCGTGCCACGCTCGATCCGCCCCTCAGCCACCTCCGTGCGCCCGCTCACCTCCGTCGGTCTCGTCGCGACCTTCGTCCTGCTCGCCTCGCTCGGCGGGGTCGTCGCGGCGGGTCTGGCGCTGCCTGCCGTCGGGGCGCTGAACGTCGGCACCGAGCTGGCGGCCGCCACCTTCGAGGAGCTGCCGACAGAGCTCCAGGAGGACGCCCTCCCCGAGAAGTCGGAGATCCTCGCGGCCGACGGCACCCTCCTGGCGACGTTCTACGCGCAGAACCGCGTGGTGGTCCCGCTGTCGGAGATCTCGATCCACCTCCAGAACGCTGTCATCGCCACCGAGGACAGGCGCTTCTACCAGCACAACGGCGTCGACCCCCAGGGGATGACCCGGGCGCTGGCGGTGTCGGCGCTGGGTCTGAGCCAGCAGCAGCAGGGCGCCTCGACGATCACCCAGCAGTACGTGAAGAACGTGCTCATCGAGCAGGCGCTGGCCGAGGCCACCACCGAGGCCGAGCGACAGGCCGCCTACGAGACGGCGGTCGCCTCCGAGGGCGCCGAGGGCTACGCGCGCAAGCTGCGCGAGGCGCGGCTCGCCATCGCGCTCGAGCAGCGTGACGACAAGGACCAGATCCTCGAGAAGTACCTGAACATCGCCCAGTTCGGGGCCAGGTCGGTATACGGCGCGGAGAGCGCCGCCCAGTACTACTTCAGCAAGCCGGCCAAGGACCTGGACTACATCGAGGCCGCCACGATCGCCGGGATCACCCAGAACCCGGTGAGGTGGGACCCGACCCGTGGCGAGCCCGAGGCTGCCGAGAACCGGCGCGACACCGTCCTCATGGTGATGTACCAGCAGGACTACATCACCGCCGAGGAGTACGAGCGCGGTCTGGCGACCCCGCTGGTCGACACCCTGCGCGTCTCGCAGGTCAAGCAGGGCTGCCAGGTCGCGGAGGAGATCGTCGCCGGGTCCGGGTACTTCTGCGACTGGGTCACCAAGATCATCGTCAAGGACCCCGCCTTCGGCGCGACGGCGGAGGAGCGCAGGGCCAAGCTGAACCGAGGTGGCCTGACGATCACCACGACGCTGGACCCGCGGGTGCAGACCCACGCCTTCGAGGAGGTCACCCGCACGGTCCCGATCGGGGACCCCTCCGGCGTGGTGCAGGCCATGGCCGTCGTCGAGCCGGGCACCGGGCAGGTCAAGGCGCTGGCCCAGAGCACCCGCTACGTCCCGAACAAGACCGACGTGCCCGGCGAGACGGCGATCAACCTCAACGTCGCCTACCCGTACTACCTGAACCAGGGCTTCCAGCCTGGCTCGACCTTCAAGGTGTTCACGCTGCTGACCTGGCTGGAGAGCGGCCGCTCGCTGAGCGACGTCGTCAACGGGTCGAAGGGCACCTTCAACTACTCAGACTTCTCGGCACGCTGCCAGGGCGGCTTCGGCCGCGGCACCTTCAACATGAAGAACGTCGCGGGCTCCCCCGGCGGGATGATGACGGTGTCCGAGGCCACCAGGAGCTCGGTGAACCTGGGGTTCATGTCGATGGCCGAGCGGCTCGACCTGTGCGACATCATGCAGAACGCCGCTGACCTGGGCGTGACCCAGGCGAAGAACGGCGAGAACTTCCGGGTCTTCCCCGCGAACGTCATCGGGACCGACAACACGACCACGCTGGCGATCGCCGGGGCGTTCGCGGCCTTCGGCTCCGGAGGCACGTACTGCAAGCCGGTCGCGATCCTCAGGGTCGTCGACCCTGACGGTGTCGAGCTGCCGATCCCGACGGCCGACTGCACCCAGACGATAAGCCCAGCGGTGGCCAACACCATGAACCACGCGCTGTCGGGCGTCTGGGGGGGCACCATGAGGGGCGTCGGCGGCCCCGGCTTCCCCGCCGCGGGCAAGACGGGCACCTCGAACAACAACGAGTACACCTGGTTCGTCGGCTACACGCCGCGGCTCTCCACGGCGGTGGTCGTCTCCGGCAGCCTCACCGGCTTCGTCTCCCCCAACCGCAAGACCATCGGTGACAGGCGGTACGGGATCGTCTACGGCTCCACCATCGCCGGGGCGACGTGGAAGCGGTTCATGGTCCCGGCGCTGGACGACGGCGTGGACAACCCCGGCTTCGGCGCCGGCTCGAACGACCTGATCCACGGCAAGCAGCTCCCGGTGCCGAACGTCCTCGGGCGCTCGGTGGCCTCGGCGACAGAGGCTCTCCGAGCCGCGGGGTTCACCGTCGCGGTCGCACCTGAGCAGATCGCCTCGAACCACCCCGTCAACACGGTGGGCGCACAGTCGGCCACCTCGGCGACGGCGGGCTCCACCATCACCCTGAGCATCTCCAACGGGCAGCCGCCCGCACCGGCGGCCGACCAGGGGCAGGGCGGCGGATGACGCGCTCCGCGCGCCTGCTCGGCGCAGCGGTCGGCGTCGGTGCCGGCGCTCTCGCCTGGGCGCTGGTCGAGGCCCGCTGGTACGTGCTGCGGGCCGTCGACGTGCCCGTCCTCGCCCCGGGTCAGGACGAGCTGCGGGTGCTGCACCTGTCCGACCTGCACCTGACCCCACGCAGCACCCGCCTCGTGGACTGGGTGCGCGACCTGGACGTCCTGGACCCGCACCTGGTGGTCTCCACCGGCGACCTCTGGGCGCACCCGGACGCGATGTCCACGATGCTGCGGGCGATGGAGCCGCACCTGGCCCGTCCGGGCGTGTTCGTCCTCGGCTCGAACGACTACCACGCACCGCGCCTGAAGAGCCCTGTGCGCTACCTGCGCGACGACGCTCGTCTCGCACCGGGCGGCGAGGTCGAGCTGCCGTGGCGCGAGATGGTCGACCGGTTCACCTCGGCAGGCTGGCGCGACCTGTCCAACCGACGGGCGACCCTGGACGTGGACGGACGGCACCTCACCCTCGTCGGCACCGACGACGCCCACCTGGACCGCGACCAGATGCCCGACCCCGCCCCGCGGACAGGCACGAACCCGCAGACAGACACAGACCTGCACGTCGGCGTGACGCACGCCCCATACCGCAGGGTGCTCGACGCGTTCGTCGCCGACGGCGTGGACCTGGCCCTCGCCGGGCACACCCACGGCGGGCAGCTGGCCGTGCCCGGGTACGGCGCGCTGACGACAAACTGCGACCTGGACACCCGACGCGCCAAGGGCCTGAACGGCTGGCCCGGGGCACGGCCCGACCGTCGCGGCGGCGCGGGGTCGATGTGGCTGCACGTCAGCGCGGGTCTGGGCACCTCCCCCTACACCCCGGTCCGCTTCGCCTGCCGCCCGGAGGCAACCCTGCTCCGCCTGGTCCCCGTCGCTGGCTGACCTGCCGAACCTCGAGAGGCCGCCCACCCCAAGGCCTCGGATGACGGGCAACCTCAGGGATCGGCTATGCTGGTCCGGCTTCACGGGGTGTGGCGCAGCTTGGTAGCGCGCTTCGTTCGGGACGAAGAGGTCGTGGGTTCAAATCCCGCCACCCCGACAAGATCGAGGGCGACGTGTGCTTGCCGAAGGCAAGCCTCGTCGCCCTCGTCATGTTCTGTGGGGGCGCTGCCCCCACGCCCCGCCCGGGATGTTCCCCCCGGACCTCCCTCTCGACCGGTTCCCGGTCTTCGTGTGGTCTGTTCCGACTCGGGAGTCGGGGTGGGGAGGGTCTCTCCTCTGACGGAAGGCCCTGACCTGGTGGTTCACCGGTCAGGGCCTTCGTCGTCCCTGGGAGGGCGGGAGGTCTCGCACAGCCGCGCATTCATGGGATCTTTACACGATCTCCATCTCAGGGACTGTTGCCACTTCCCTCTCACGTCGATACATGGGATGACATGGTCCCGAGACTGAGAAGGAGGGCTCCCATCGTCCCCATCGTGCTCGTTCACGATAACAAGGACGTTGTCGACGGCCTGGCCCGCCCGCACGGCGGGCGTCGGCCCTCTCGGGCGCACCGTGTCCCTGCGATCCCCCATCTGTCTGGTTCCGGCAGCCCCGGGCAGACAGCCCCTGTCCGACACGACAGCAGAGGAAAGTGAGAACAGTGTCGACGAGGAAGAGGCAGCGCGCCTCAAGAGGTCAGCGAATCGGGGCCGCGCTCGCAACATGCTTGGCAGCGGCGATGATCACAGCGGCCTCTCTACCGGGCCAGGTCATCACCGCGCCGTCTTCGGTCGCCCTGAGCGGCAACCCAGGCTCGGTCACGTGCGGCCCTCAGGTCGAGGGCAACACCGGCGACCCGACCGAGACAGGCGGTCACGGCAAGATCGCGGGTGCGAACTGGGTCACCGGCCACCTCCCCCACCTGTCATGGGCCTTCAGCGACAACGGGAGAACCATCACCCTGACCTTCGGCCCTGAGTACGACGCCGCCAGGTACCCGATCAGCAACATCGTGATCGACGGTGGCCCCGCCCACACCGTCTGCCGCTTCGAATACCGGTTCGCGGCCGGCGACACCGTGACCATCAGCGCCCCAGGGATCCTGGTGAACCCCGGCGGCAACACCCCGGCGATCTCTTATGTCTCGCTCTTCCCGGGCGTCGGTAGCGAGCGTCCGGCACCACCGGCGAGCGATGCCGTAGAGGTCAGGAAGAGCATCGGCCTCCTCGGCTACTACCTCCACGGCGAGAACGTCCTGAGCACGTCGTTCCACTGGACGGACCTCGAGCCTGGCGACTGCATCGACTGGGCTGTCGTCGACGCCGCCTACGACGAGTGGTACGCCGCTGGTGGTCTGGCCAGGAAGACCGACGGCTGGCAGTCCAGCGGCCCCTCCTCCCGGTACTTCGCCGGGGAGCGTCCGACGATCTGCTACGAGGACTTCACCACGGAGCAGCTCGAGAGCCTCTACCAGCAGTGGTACCTCGACCCCGGGCACGTGCTGCCCGAGGTCACCCCACCGACCACCGGACCCTCTCTCAACCCGGCATCGCTGACCGTGATCAAGAAGACCGCGACCGGGCCCGACATCACCACCGCGACCCTCGCGGGCGGCTGGGTCTTCGACATCGAGACCTCGTCGGCCGACGTCACGCTGCCCGACGTCTCGGGGAGCACGGCGGAGGAGGTCGGCGAGGTGGACTTCGCGGTGGGCTTCGCCGCCGACACGATGGCGTCGCTCAACGTCACGCTGACCCAGCAGGACGGGTACACCCTGCTCAAGCAGGAGGGCAAGAACACGTACTGCGTGCGGCACCCCGACGGTACGGCTGTCGCGGTGGACGACTACGGCGCCCTGGGCTTCACCGCCGCGGTCTACCCGGGCGAGAAGATCATCTGCACGGTGATCAGCCACAAGCCGCTCACGACCCCAGGGGCCGAGACTCCCGGCGGCTCCGAGCCTCCGGGCGACCTGACCTCGTCCGGCTCTTCGACCGGCACAGCGCCGGAGGACCCGTCGACAGACGACGTGATCTCCGTGGTGCTGCCTGGCGTCCTGACGGCGGCCCTCTACCCGCTCGACGAGGAACCGTACTCCCAGGTTCTCGCCGCTCCAGGCACGACCGCTCTGGCGGACACCGGGGCCGAGACCTCGATGATGAAGGCCCTGACGGGCGCGACCTTCCTGCTGGGGATCGTGCTGGTGGCGCTCGGTCGCCGCAGCACGGCCGAGCGGTGACGCCGCTCAGGCGAAGGGCCGCTGCGTCGCACGGCCGCGCATTCATGGGATCTTTACAGGATCTCCGCCTCAGGGACTGCTGCCTCCTCCTTCGCCCGCCGATACATGGGATGACATGGTTTCGGGGTTGAGAAGGAGGACCCCCATCGTCCCCACCGTGCTCGTTCACGATAACGAGGACGTTGTCGACGACCCGGCCCGCTCGGGTGCGCCGTGTCTCCACGATCTCCCCTGCTGTCTGGTTCCGGTCGCCCGGGACGGACGGCTCCAGCTCGACACGACACGAAGAGGAAAGTGAGGAAAGTGTCGACAGCGAAGAACAAGCACCGTTCGAAGGCTCAACGCCTCGGAGCAGTCCTGGCAGCAGGCGTGGCCGCTGTGATGCTCACGGCGGGCGCCCTGCCCAGCCAGGCCGCCCCCTCGCCGTCTTCCGTGGTCCTGGGCGGCAACCCGGGCACAGTCGTGTGCATCCCTCAGCAGAGCGACGACAGCGAGCCGACCACGTACGGCAGCCACGGCAAGATCGCGGGCTCATCCTGGGGCGCGGGTCACGTCCCGAACCTGTCGTGGGTCTTCGGCCAAGCCCAGAGGAGCATCACCCTGACCTTCGAGGCGGGGTTCGATGCCGCCAGGTACCCGATCAGCGGCATCCTCATCAAGGGTGGCCCCACCTACGCCGTCTGCAGCTTCGAGCACCGCTTCGAGGCTGGTGACACCGTGACGATCAACGCCGCAGGGCTCCTGACGAACCCCGGCGGCAACACCCCGGCGATCTCTTACCTCTTTCTCATCCCAGGCGTGGGCACACCACGACCGTACGTACCCGGGCCCGACCCCGGGCCTGGGCCTGGGCCCGTACCCGGGCCCGAGCCCGGGCCCGAGCCCGAGCCCGAGCCCGAGCCCGAGCCGACTCTGGTGCCAGCGTCGCTCACCGTGATCAAGAAGGTCACGACCGACGGCGAGATCGCCAGCGCTACACCGGTGGGCGGCTGGGTGTTCGAGGTCGAGACCTCGACGCCCGACGTCACGCTGCCAGACCTGTCCGGGACCACGACAGAGGACGCTGGCACGGTGGGCTTCGCGGTGGAGTTCGTCACGCCCGCGCTGGCATCGGTCGACGTCACCAAGGCCCCGCAGGATGGCTACACCCTGCTCCAGCAAGGCGGCAAGAACGCGGCTTGCGTGCAGAGCCCCGACGGAGCAGCGATCACCGTGGACGACATCGGCACGCTGGGTTTCAGCACAGCGCTCAACCCGGGCGAGGCGATCGTCTGCACCATGGTCAGCCACAGGCCGGCCACAGCCCCAGGACCTGACCCTTCGGACGGCCCGGACCCACCTGACTCTTCGAGCACCACCTCACCGCCGGGCGACGACCCGTCGGAAGACGACGTGCTCTCCATGGTGCTGCCCGACGCCGTGGTGACGGTTCTCTACCCCCTCGACGACGAGCCGTTCTCTCAGGTTCTCGCCGCTCCGGGCTCGTCCGTCCTGGCACACACCGGGATCGAGAGCACGGCGACGACGGCTCTGATGGGCGTGAGCCTCCTGCTGGGTGGCGCGCTGGTGCTGCTGGCTCGCCGCAGCACGGCCGGGCGGTGACCGACGCTCAGGCGAAAGGCTGAGACAGCTGCCGCGCCACGGTGACGACCCGTCGCCGTGGCGCGGCGGCGTCGTCAGTGGCGGAAACCGCCCGACGGGCGCGGACCGCCGGGCCCGCCCGTGGACTCCAGGTGCTCCACCTGGGAGCGCAGGTCCGTCAGGAAGGCCTCGGCCAGGTCGAGGCTCAGGCCGTTGCGGACGACGACGCGCTGCACGGTCAGGTCGGCCAGACCCTCGGGCATGGGATAGGCCGGCACGAGCCAACCGCGGGTGCGCAGCCGCTCGGACAGGTCGTGCAGGTCCCACGTGCGGTGCGGGTCGGGCCTCAGGGACCAGGCGAACACCGGGATGTCTCGCCCCTCGTTCCACAGCTCGAACGGACCAGCCTGGGCTACCCCGTGCGCCAGGTGCACCGCGACGTCCTGGCAGGCCTGCTGCACCCTGCGGAACCCGTCGAAGCCCAGCCTCAGGAACACGTAGTACTGCGCCAGCACCTGTGCCCCGGGGCGGGAGAAGTTCAGCGCGAAGGTAGGCATGTCGCCACCGAGGTAGTCGACACGGAACACCAGGTCGTCCGGCAGGCAGGTCTCGTCGCGCCAGAGCGCCCACCCGACCCCCGGGTAGACCAGCCCGTACTTGTGCCCGGAGGTGTTGATCGACACCACGCGCTCCACCCGGAAGTCCCACAGCAGGTCGGGCTGCAGGAAAGGGGCCACCATCGCGCCTGAGGCGCCGTCGACGTGGATCTTGACGTCCAGGCCCGTGTCAGCCTGGACCTGGTCGAGCGCGGCGGCGATCCGCACCACCGGCTCGTACATCCCGGTGTAGGTGACACCCATGACGGCGACCACGCCGATGGTGCTCTCGTCCACGTAGGCGGCCAGGTCGTGCCCGTCGAGCACCTTGTGCTCCATGCTGACCGGCACGTAGCGGGGCTCGACCTCGAAGTAGTTGCAGAACTTCTCCCAGCACACCTGCACGGCCGAGCTCATCACCAGGTTCGGCCGGTCGGTGGGGTGCCCAGCCGCGCGGCACCGGTGCTGCCAGGCCCGTTTGAGCGCCAGCCCGCCGAGCATCGCCGCCTCCGACGAGCCGACCGTCGACGTACCGACGGCGCCGCGCGGGTCGGGTGCGTGCCACAGGTCGGCGAGCATCGTCACGCACCGCGCCTCGACCGCAGCCGTGGCCGGGTACTCGTCCTTGTCGATCATGTTCTTGTCGGCCGCCTCGGCGTACAGGCGGTCCGCGGGCTCTTCCATCCAGGTGCCGACGAACGTGGCGAGGTTGAGCCGGGCGTTGCCGTCGAGCATCGCCTCGTCGTGCACGATCTGGTAGGCGGTCTCCGGCAGCGACTCAGCGTCCGGCAGCCGGAACCGTGGCAGCTCGGTCGCCTCTCCCGGCCGGGTGAACACCGGGTTCAGCGAGACGGTCTCTCGCTGCTCCGACAGCCGGTGTCCCCCACCACGACGACGTGACCCAGACATCGCACCCTCCCGCGTCGCACGCGCTCTCTGGCAGAGAACCACGTCTGCGTGACGACGGCGACTCGACTGGTTCTGCCGGAGGGGTTCACCGTTCGTTCAGACGGCCTATCCTTCGCAGCAGCACATCCTGGAACGAGAGCGTCTGGTGCGCCAGGATCGAAGGTGCCACGACCAAGGAGCGACGATGCCCGACTTCGCCTACACCGACATGCTGCCGCTCGGTGCTGACACCACCACCTACCGCAAGCTCAGCGACGAGGGCGTCAGAGTCGTCGAGGCTGACGGGCGGACGTTCCTCCAGGTGGCCCCGGAGGCGCTGACGCTGCTGGCGAGCACCGCGTTCCACGACATCGCCCACTACCTGCGGCCCGCGCACCTGGCCCAGCTCCAGACGATCATGGACGACCCGGAGGCATCGGCCAACGACAAGTTCGTCGCCCTGGACCTGCTGAAGAACGCGGCCATCGCCGCCAAGGGCGTCCTGCCGATGTGCCAGGACACCGGCACCGCGATCGTCATGGGCAAGCGCGGTCAGCACGTGCTCACGGCGGGCACCGACGAGGAGCCGCTGTCGCGCGGGGTGTTCGACGCCTACACGCGTCTGAACCTGCGCTACTCCCAGATGGCTCCGGTCACGATGTTCGAGGAGCGGAACACCGGGTCGAACCTGCCCGCGCAGATCGAGCTGTACGCGGACACCGCACCGGGCCACGAGAACACCTACAAGTTCTTGTTCATGGCCAAGGGGGGCGGGTCTGCCAACAAGTCGTACCTGTTCCAGGAGACCAAGGCGATCCTCAACCCCGACTCGCTGCTGACGTTCCTCGAAGAGAAGATCCGCGGGCTGGGCACCGCTGCCTGCCCGCCGTACCACCTGGCCATCGTCGTCGGGGGTACGTCCGCCGAGCACGCGCTGAAGACCGCCAAGTACGCCTCCGCCAAGTACCTCGACGCGCTGCCCACGTCGGGCGACATCACCGGCCACGGCTTCCGTGACCTGGAGCTGGAGCAGCAGGTGCTCGAGCTGACCCGGCGGCTGGGGATCGGGGCGCAGTTCGGCGGCAAGTACTTCTGCCACGACGTGCGTGTGGTGCGTCTGCCTCGTCACGGTGCGTCGCTGCCGGTGGCCATGGCCGTCTCGTGCTCGGCCGACCGTCAGTGCCTGGGCAAGATCACACCTGAGGGCGTGTTCATCGAACAGCTGGAGACCGACCCGGGCCGCTACCTGCCGGACACCGTGGCCGAGGACCTGGGCGGCGACGTCGTCGAGATCGACCTGAACCGGCCCATGCCCGAGATCTTGGCCGAGCTGACGAAGTACCCGGTGAAGACCCGGCTGTCGCTGACCGGGCCGCTGGTGGTGGCTCGCGACATCGCCCACGCCAAGATCAAGGAGCGGCTCGACGCCGGGGAGCCGATGCCGCAGTACCTGCGCGACCACCCGGTGTACTACGCGGGCCCGGCCAAGACCCCCGAGGGCTACGCCTCGGGCTCGTTCGGCCCGACGACCGCTGGCCGCATGGACTCCTACGTCGACGAGCTCCAGGCTGCGGGCGGCTCCCTGGTGATGCTGGCCAAGGGCAACCGCTCCCAGGCCGTGACCGACGCCTGCGCCAAGCACGGCGGCTTCTACCTCGGCTCGATCGGCGGCCCCGCCGCCCGCCTCGCCCAGGACTGCATCACCTCGGTCGAGGTGCTGGAGTACCCCGAGCTCGGCATGGAGGCGATCTGGAAGATCGAGGTCCGCGACTTCCCAGCGTTCATCGTCGTGGACGACAAGGGCGACGACTTCTTCGCCGAGGTCTCCAAGCCCGTCGTCACCGGCCTGACGATCGGCCGCCGCCCGGGCCTCTCCTCATGACCACCGTCGTCGTCTACGCATCCCGGTACGGCTCCACCGGTGCCATCGCTCACCACATCGCCAAGCAGCTGGGCCCAGACGCGGACGCGTTCGACCTGGCCGACGGCGACCCGGACCTGTCCGACTATGACCTGGTGGTCTTGGGCACACCGGTCTACACCGGACAGCCGCTGCCGCTGATGACGAGGTTCGCCGGGTCGACAGCCCTCGACGGCAAGCAGGTCGCCCTGTTCGTCAGCGGCATGGAGACCGACCCCGCCAAGCGCGACGTGGAGACGAAGGCTGCCTTCCCGTCAGAGCTCGTCGACCGTGCTGTCGCCGTCGGTTACCTCGGTGGCCGTCTCTTGTTCAGCCGGATGGGGATCACCGACAGGTTCGCCATCAAGCGCATCGCCAACGTCAAGACCAAGACCGACATCGACGCCATCGACCGCGACGCGATCGACCGTCTCGTGTCCCAGATACGCGACAGGAACGAGGCCTAGAGCACCGGCCGCCGCCCTGGCCTCTGACCTCCTACGCTCAGGCTACGTTCAGGTCCCCGGTGCGAGACTCGAGCCCCCGGCCCAGGCCTGGGCCTCGGAGAGGCTGACCAGCACCAGGGAGATCACGATGAAGAGGTGGGTCGAGGCGCGAGCCGCCACGCTCGTCCGAGCACGAGGGCTGCGGCGGAACCGTGTCGGGATCGAGACGGACGAGGAGTCTGCCGCGCGGATCCTCGCTGTCGCGCAGCGCCGCATGAAGGCACAGCTGTGCACGTTCATCACCTCCGGGCCCGACGGGCCGACCGCCCGGGTGGTCATGCCCTACGCCCCGACCTCAGACCTGACCGTCCACGTCGCCACCTCCCCGGCATCGACCAAGGCCCGTCAGGCGATGTCCACGGGCAAGGTCGTGCTGGCCTACAGCGCGGGGCTGAGCGCCGCCGTCACCGCCTACTGCGACGCCGAGACGGTGGACGACCCAGACGAACGCCGACGCTGGTGGAGACCGCTCTTCCTCGCCTACTGGCCCGGCGGCCCCGAGGAGGACTACACCGTGATCCGCTGCCGCCCGTACGCGATCGAGGCGTGGGCACCCGACGCCGGGATCGGCCCCGACCCGCACGGCCTACGATCAGGCCGCATCGTGCGCGAAGGGGGCCGCTGGCTCCTCGACATGCCGGACGCCGACCCTCGGTGACGACGGCGCGGAGCGGGTGGCCTCCGACGCTCAGCCCAGGCGCTGAGCCGGTGACCTGCGCGCGGTGACGGTGGGGTCGGTGAGGACCACGCCGGACAGGGCCTCGTCGATGCGAGCCAGCAGCTCGGGCGGGATCTGGACACCCGACGCGGCGACGTTCTCAGCGACCTGCTCGGGGCGCGACGCCCCGACGATGGCCGCGGCGACGTTGTCGTTGGTCAGCACCCAGGCGATGGCCAGCTGGGCCATGGTGATGCCCAGCTCGTCAGCGACCGGGCGCAGCCCCTGCACCGCCGTCAGCACCTCGTCGCGCATGACGTTGGCCATGAAGCCAGAGCCCGCGGGGTCGGTGGCTCGCGACCCGGCCGGCGGGAGCTGCCCAGGCATGTACTTGCCGGTCAGCACACCCTGGGCGATCGGCGAGAAGACGATCTGCGACATCCCCAGGTCACGGGCGGCCGGGACCACCTCGGCCTCGATCACCCGCTGCAGCATGGAGTACTCCGGCTGGTTGGACACCAGCGAGAAGCCCATCTCGGAGGCCAGGGCGTGGCCGGCCCGCAGCTGGTCCGCGGTCCATTCGCTGACCCCGACGTAGAGGGCCTTCCCGGCGCGCACCACGTCGGCGAACGCCCTCATCGTCTCTTCGAGCGGCGTGGTGTGGTCGTACCGGTGCGCCTGGTAGAGGTCGACGTAGTCGGTGCGCAGCCGGCGCAGCGAGGCGTCGATCGACTCCATGATGTGCTTGCGCGACAGCCCGGTGTCGTTCGGGCCCTTGGGGCCGGTCGGGTAGAAGACCTTCGTGCAGATCTCCAGCGACTCTCGGCGCTCCCCGGCGAGCGCCGCACCCAGCACGGCCTCGGCGGCGCCGTCGACGTAGACGTCGGCGGTGTCGAACGTGGTGATGCCCGCGTCGAGCGCGGCCCGCACGCACGCGGCGGCCACGCCGTCGTCCACCTGGGAGCCGTGGGTGAGCCAGTTGCCGTAGGCGATCTCGGAGATCTTCAGGCCGGAGCGGCCGAGGTGTCGGAAGCGCACGGGCACATCGTCCGGCATCACGGCCCAGCGCCCAAACCGAGATCACTATCGGCTCAAGGGTTCACCTCTCGACCCGATGGGGCAGGAGAGGGGCAGCGAGCCGAGCTCGCGTCCCCCGGACGGCCCACGATGCCCTTTGGTCCTATGAATTTCCGCTCAAACCTGCCGTATATTCATCCCATGACCATGGTTGCGGACCCCTCTCAGCCCACCCCGGCCATGCTGGCCGCGTGGCAGGGTTTCACCCCGGGGCCATGGATGCGGACCATCGACGTCCGCGACTTCATCCAGCACACCTACACCCCCTACACCGGCGACGCGAGCTTCCTCGCCGGCCCCACCGCCAAGACCCTGCGCGTGTGGCAGACGCTCGAGCGCGACTACCTGTCCGTCGAGCGCGCCCAGCGGATCTACGACGTCGACACCCACACCCCCGCCGACATCGACGCCTTCCCCGCGGGGTACATCAGCGCCGACGACGACGTGATCGTCGGGCTCCAGACCGACGTGCCGCTCAAGCGCGCGATGATGCCCAACGGCGGCTGGCGCATGGTCCGCACCGCGATCACCGAGGCCGGCAAGCAGGTGGACCCGCACGTCGAGGAGGCGTTCACCAAGTACCGCAAGACCCACAACGAGGCCGTCTTCGACCTGTACACCCCGCGCATCCGTGCGGCCCGCTCGGCGCACCTGGTCACCGGCCTGCCCGACGCCTACGGCCGAGGCCGGATCATCGGCGACTACCGCCGGGTGGCCCTGTACGGGGTGGACGCCCTGATCGAGGCGAAGAAGCGCGACAAGGACGCCGAGGTCGACCAGCCGTTCAGCGAGCACTGGGCCCGCCGCCGCGAGGAGCACGCCGAGCAGATCAAGTCGCTGGTCAAGCTCAAGAGGCTGGGTGAGATCTACGGGCTAGACCTGGCCCGCCCCGCGATCACCGCCCAAGAAGCGGTGCAGTGGACCTACATGGCCTACCTGGCCTCGGTGAGGTCTCAGGACGGCGCGGCGATGAGCTTCGGCCGGCTGTCGTCGTTCTTCGACGTGTACTTCGAGCGCGACCTCGCGGCAGGCGTCCTGACCGAGGAGGGCGCCCAGGAGATCATCGACGCCCTGGTCATCAAGCTGCGCATCGTCCGGTTCCTGCGGACCGTCGACTACGACCAGATCTTCTCCGGCGACCCCTACTGGGCCACCTGGACCGACGCCGGCTTCGGGACCGACGGGCGCCCGCTGGTCACGCGCACCTCGTTCCGGCTGCTGCAGACTCTGCGCAACCTGGGCCCGGCGCCGGAGCCGAACATCACGATCTTCTGGGACGAGAACCTGCCCGAGGGCTACAAGGAGCTCTGCGCGGCGATCTCGATCGAGACCTCCGCCCTCCAGTACGAGTCTGACGAGCAGATCCGCACCCGGTGGGGCGACGACGCGGCCATCGCCTGCTGCGTCTCCCCGATGACCATCGGCAAGCAGATGCAGTTCTTCGGCGCGCGCGTCAACGTCGCCAAGTCGCTGCTGTACGCGATCAACGGCGGCCGCGACGAGATGACGGGCACGCAGATCGTCACCGGCCACGCACCCGTCGTCGGTGACGGCCCGCTGGACTTCGACGAGGTCTGGGCCAGGTACTCCGACATGCTGGACTGGGTGACCGCGACCTACGTCGAGGCGCTGAACATCATCCACTACTGCCACGACAGGTATGCCTACGAGGCCATCGAGATGGCGCTGCACGACGACGAGGTGCTGCGCACCCTGGGCTGCGGCATCGCGGGGCTCTCGATCGTCGCCGACTCCCTGTCCGCGATCAGGTACGCCAAGGTCTACCCGGTGCGCGACGAGACCGGCCTGGTGGTCGACTACCGCACCGAGGGCCAGTTCCCGGTGTACGGCAACGACGACGACCGCGCCGACGAGATCGCCGCCCTGGTGGTCAAGACCGTCATGGACAAGATCCGCACGCTGCCGACCTACCGCGACGCCGTGCCGACCCAGTCGGTGCTGACCATCACCTCGAACGTGGTGTACGGCAAGGCCACCGGCTCGTTCCCGTCCGGGCACAAGGCCGGCACGCCGTTCGCGCCGGGCGCCAACCCGAGCAACGGCATGGACACCCACGGGGTGGTCGCGTCGATGCTGTCGGTGGGCAAGCTCGACTACGACGACGCCCTCGACGGCATCTCGCTGACGAGCACGATCACACCCTCAGGTCTGGGCTGGGACAAGGACGAGCAGGTGGCCAACCTGGTCGGGATCCTCGACGCCGGGATGGGCGAGGGCCTGTATCACGCGAACATCAACGTGCTGACGCCCGAGACGCTGATCGACGCGATCGAGAACCCGCAGGACTACCCGAACCTCACGGTGAGGGTCTCCGGCTACGCGGTGAACTTCGTCAAGCTGACCCGCGAGCAGCAGCTCGACGTGCTGCAGCGGACCTTCCACCAGACTGCCTGAGCGAAAACGCCCCGCACCCCGGTGCGCCGACGCTAGCCTCGTCCTCGGAGAGCGACCCCGAGGGAGGGTCGCGACGAACCGGCTCAGGGATGGTCATGACGCTGCACGGCCCGCTGTTCGAAGACTTCAAGGAGAACACGTCCACGGACCAGTTCTCGCTGCAAGGCCCCAGGATGCTGAAGATCCAGATGGGCTACGGGCCGGTGCAGTGCCGCGCGGGGTCGATGGTCGCCTACCAGGGCGACGTCCGCTTCGCCAGGAAGAGCCAGGGCATGGAACGGCTCGTCAAGAGAGCGGTGACCGGCGAGGGCGTCCCGATCATGGAAGCCTCGGGCCAGGGCGAGCTGTTCCTCGGCGACAGCGCCGCCAACGTCCAGATCATGTACATGGACAACGACATGGTCACGGTGAACGGGTCGGCAGTCCTGGCCTTCTCGTCGTCGATCCAGTGGGACATCCAGCGGGTCAAGGGCCTCGGCGGGATGATGGCCGCCGGGCTGTTCAACGTGGTGCTGCGCGGCACCGGTTTCGTCGCGGTGACCACGAGGGGCGAGCCGGTGGCGCTCGACGTGGCCTCCGCCCCGACCTTCGGTGACCCGCAGGCCGCCGTCCTGTGGACGGCCGGGGTGACGGCGAACATCCGCACCGACACCTCCGGCGGCATCGGCTCCTTCGTGCGCGGCGGCACGGGCGAGGTCTTCCAGGTCGCGTTCGGCGGCCATGGGCACGTGCTCGTCCAGCCCAGCGAGGGTGGCGTGGCCGCCACCTGAGGGGACGCAGGACGAGGCGAGCGCGGCAGAGGGCTGCTGGACCTGCTGGCGGGCTAGCGCGTCGCGGTTCCCCGGCTCCCCGCCGCGGGGACGCCTGGGACCAGGAGACACGCCCCGGTTGGGCGACGACGAGGCTCGCCGGGCACACTGTGGCCTCGGAGGTGGCCGAGACGATGAGCGACGACGGGCTGCGGCTGGCGACCGAGGCGATGCGCACGGCCGGGGTCACCCCCGCCGCCGTCAGCGTCTTCGCCGACTACTACCGCCAGCTCGAGGCCGGTGCGACCGGTCTGGTCCCCGAGAGCTCGATCGCCCCGCTGCTCGACCCGCCCCGGCTGGACGCGGTGGAGGTGGACGGCGACACCGCCCGGGAAGCCCTGTCGCGCACCGTGATCCTGAAGCTCAACGGCGGCCTGGGCACCTCGATGGGCATGGCGCGGGCCAAGTCGCTGCTCCCGGTGCGCGACGGGCGCAGCTTCTTGGACCTGATCGTCGCCCAGGTGCTCGCGGCCCGTGCGCGTCACGGTGCGCGGCTGCCGCTGGTCTTCATGACCTCCTTCTACACCCGCGACGACACCCGTGACGCCCTGCGCGCCTACCCGGACCTCCCCGTCGACGGGCTCCCGCTGGACTTCGAGCAGAGCAGCGAGCCGAGACTGCGCGCCGACGACCTGACCCCGGTCTCCTGGCCGTCCGACCCGGCGCTCGAGTGGTGCCCCCCGGGGCACGGCGACGTGTACCCGTCGTTGCTCGGCTCGGGCCTGCTGGACGCTCTGCTCGACGCGGGGTTCCGGTACGCGTCGGTGTCCAACTCCGACAACCTGGGCGCCGGCCCGGACGCGCGGCTCGCGGGCTGGTTCGCCGCCTCCGGGGCCCCTTTCGCCGCCGAGGTGTGCCGCCGCACCGCGATGGACCGCAAGGGCGGGCACCTGGCCCTCCGACGCTCGGACGGGCGTCTGGTGCTGCGTGACGTCGCGCAGACCCCGGCCGACGAGATGGGGTTCTTCACCGACACCGACCGGCACCCCTACTTCAACACCAACAACCTGTGGTGGGACCTGGAGGTGCTGCGCGCCACGCTGGTCGAGCGAGGAGGGGTGCTCGGCCTGCCGCTGATCCGCAACGTGAAGACGGTGGACCCGACCGACCCGACCTCACCGCGGGTGATCCAGGTCGAGTCCGCGATGGGGGCCGCGATCGAGGTGTTCGACCGCTCGAGCGCCGTTGTCGTGGACCGGGCACGGTTCTTGCCGGTGAAGACCACGGCCGAGCTGCTGCTGCTGCGCTCCGACGCCTACGAGATCACCCCCGAGGCGACCCTGCGCCTGACGTCAGGCTCGACACCCACGGTCGAGCTGGCTGACGCTTACCGGACGATCGCCGCGTTCGAGGAGCGCTTCCCGGCCGGAGCTCCCTCCCTGCGCGACGCCCGCTCGCTGCGTATCGAGGGCGACTGGACCTTCGGCGCCGACGTCGTCGCCACCGGCGACGTCGTGCTCGGGCCGGAGGGCGGCACGATCCCCGACAGTGCCGTCCTCAGCGGCTGACCTCGCGCACCGACCGACCTCACGTACCGCCAGCCCCGTCCTCGGTACCGTCACCAGCCCGTCGAAGACGCCCGGCGAGCCTGCCCACCCTGGTGCACCCGTACGGCGCACCCCTCAGCACCCGCTCAGGTGGAGACCGTCACGCTTGCCAGATGACAGCCGTACCCGCGTTCTGGTCGTTGGCGTTGCAGGACATCCCCGACCCCGACTTCGCCGACGTCCACGTGTTCCCCCTGCCGCCTGGTGCGCCCGAGGACCCTGCCTGGTGGGCCGAGGCCATCTTCGCGATCGACGCCGCCCCGCTCCCGGTGCGAGCGCTGATGCGCACACGTCAGGTCCTCGTCCGGCTGATCGGGCTGAAGCCCTCGCCCGCCGACACGTTCGACGTGGACGAGGCTCTGGGGGACGAGGTGCTCATCGCTGCCGACGAGGAGCACCTAGACTTCCGGTGCGGCATCGGTGTGGATCGTGAGCACCGCCTGCTGCGAGTCACCACGACGGTGCGCCTGCACGGCTGGCGGGGACGGTTCTACTTCGCCCCGGTCTCGCTGGTTCACCCGACGCTCACCCGGGTCATGGTGAACCGAGTGCTCCGTCGGGCCGCTTGGCGCACACCGTCTCGTCGATGAGGAGCCTCAGCCGATGCACACCGTGATCGCCTCGCCCATCGGTCCGCTCACTCTCGCGGCTGATGCTGACGGCACGCTGACCGGCCTGTACTTCGAGGGCCACCGCCCGGCCCCGCGCCCAGGGCGGCTCGGGGAGGCCGGCCCCGCAGAGGTCTTCACCCTCGTCACCGCCCAGCTCGAGGAGTACTTCGCAGGACGACGGCGCTCCTTCGACCTGCCGTACCGCACCGACGGCACACCGTTCCAGCAGGAGGTCTGGGAGGCGCTCTCCGAGACCGAGCACGGCACCACGACCACCTACGCCGCGCTCGCGGCCATGATCGGCAGACCCACGGCTGTGCGTGCCGTGGGTGCGGCTGTGGGCCGCAACCCGGTGTCGATCGTCGTGCCGTGCCACCGCGTCGTCGGCGCCTCAGGCCTCACCGGTTACGCCGGCGGTCTCGATCGCAAACGCCACCTGCTCGACCTGGAGCGGCCCGACGCGACACCACCCGACAACCTCTTCTGAAGCGCTGAGCTGCGACACGACGGCGGGAGCCCGACGACACGGCGACCTCACCGAGGCGTCTCATGTGTCGGACCGCGTGGCGAGAACCGCACGGACGCCCGAGCGGACGGGCAAAGGGGTGTACGTTCACATCGTGATCCGGGTCGATGCTCGTCGTGTCAGCACGCTGGTAGCCCTGGTGGTCGCCGCGACAGCAGCGGCCGCCTGCACGCCCAGCCCCTCACCGACCTCGACCAGGCCCGTAACACCTCCCCCGGTGTCTCCCGGCGCGGCCACCAGCACCCAGCTGTTCCCGCTGCTCTACGAGGTCGAGTCGACCATGGTCGACGACAGCACCTCCCTGTACCCGATGAGCCGCATCGGCTTCCTCGACTCGTCGTGGCAGGTCGTCGTGGAACCGGTCTACAGCACCTACCTGCCCTGCCCCGGCCCGGACGGCACCGAGGTGATGCTGGCCGTGCGCAGCGACGGGACAGCCGACGCCTTCGACGCCCAGGGCACGAAGACCGGTTCGACCGAGGCCACCTACGTCAGCTGCGCGCTGCCGGGCTACGTCGTGGTGACCGCCCGCGTCCCCGGTACGGCCTGGGACTGGACCTCACGCACCGTCCGGCTCCCTGACCTGGCTGACAGCGACCTGCCGATCGGCCTGGTGCTGGACACCGAGACCCTCTACGTCTCGGAGAACGAGGGGCTCACGAGGTACCTGTACGACGTGAGCACGAGCACGAAGATCAGGCTTCCCACCGACCTGGGCGACATCAACCCCACGCAGGCCGAGCGGGCGCAGGCTAGCGGCGAGTGGCCGGTCCCCGCACCGAGCGCGGAGGCAGGCTTTCGTTATCTGGACCGCGACGGCAGGTGGCTGACGCCACAGGCCTTCGACATGGCATGGCCCTTCGTCGACGGTTTCAGCGCGGTCATGACGGACGACTACTCGTCGGCCCACTTCGTAGACACCAACATCGTCCGGACCGGACCGAGCTACAGCAGCATCTACCTGATGTACGACTACGCCTCCCCGTCGCCTCTCGTCGACGTCCTGGGCTATCGGGTGGCTTCGGCCAGGGGCGGCGAGCACACCGGCATCGTCGCCCGGGACCTGACCGTCCTGGTCGACCCCGCGACCGAGACCGCTGAGTGCGGGCCGGAGCACCTGTGCGTCGCGACGGCCGCGGACGGTTCGACCCGGCTGCTGCTTCTCCCGGAGGGCGCCCAGCACCCCCTGCCCGAGAGTTTCACCAAGGCCCTGTCGGAGTACCTGGTCACCGACGAAGCCGGAACGAGGGTGCACAACCTCGCCACCGGCCAGACCTTCGACGTCCCCGCTCCCTACGCGGCGGTCTCGGGCCACGCTGACGCCTTCGTCAGCTGCGAGTCCCCCAACGGCCTGCGGATGGTGCTCGACGCGACAGGCGCCCGCACCGACCTCGGCGTGATCGGACGCACAGTGACCGCTCTCGACGGCACCCCCTACTTCTGGGCTGTCGCCGGGAACAAGCACGGCTACGTCGACAGCGACGGCCGCTGGATGTACTCAGAGACCCGCTACACCGTGATGGAAGACTGAGCCGGCAGGGCCGATGCTCGTAGGGTCAGCACGCTGCTCGTGCCACCGTGCCGCCGGCACCTCAGGCCCTACCGGCCACGCTGACGGTCTCGACCGCAAACGTCACCCGCTCGACCTGGCACAGCCAGGCAACCTTTCGGCCGGCTCGATGGTGTGTGAGGTATGAGCCTCGAGGGGGCCGTCGACGGCGGCGAGACTGCCGTGGTCGACGGCGGTGACGGCGCCCCGGGCGACGCGGGTGCTCGTGATGCGGAGTTCACCGCGTTCATGACCGTCGCCATGCCGGCGCTCACCCGCACGGCATGGCACCTGACCGGTGACGTGCACCGGGCGGGCGACCTGGTGCAGCAGACGCTGGTCCGCACCTACCTGGCATGGCCGCGGGCACGTCAGGGCGACCCCCTGGCCTTCGCCCGCAAGGTCATGGCGAACCAACGGATCAGCACGTGGAGGTCGCGGCGCCGCGAGGTGCTCGCGCCCACGGGCAACCTTCCGCACGGCGAGCTCGTCGACGGCTCCAGCGCTGTGGCCGAGCGGGACTGTCTGGTGCGCGCGCTGGCGCTCCTGGGTGACCAGCAGCGTCGGGTCGTCGTGCTGCGCCACGTCGAGGGGTTCACCGAGAAGGAGGTGGCCGAGATGCTCGGCATCTCCGTCGGGGCCGTGAAGTCGGCCGGCTCACGTGGCCTGCGACGTCTGCGCGAGGTGCTGAAGGAGGAAGAGCAACCATGAACGACGAGCAGATCATCCGCCGTCTGCGTGAGGGGCTCAGCGCACCCGGCCCCGTGATCGACGTCGACCCCGCTGCGGTGCTGCGCAAGGGCCGGCGGCGTCGCACCGCCCGCACGGCCGTGGCAGGCACCGCGATCCTGGCCCTGTTCACCGGTGCCGCCGTGGCTGCTGCGATCGCTGTGGGCCTGTACCGCCCGACGCCTGAGATCGCGTTGCCGACCCCGACTCCCTCCTCGTCGTGGGTCGAGACCACCAGTCGCCTGACGATCCCTGAAGGCCTGACCAAAGACCAGACCTTCGACACGATCCACGCCGCCACCCGTCTCCCGGTGGAAGACCTGCGAGCGGCTGCGGCCGACCCGGAGATGGTCGGGCTCCCGACCGAGGCCGGGGGCGACGTCGAGGGCTGGCTCTTCCCGGCGACCTACGAGGTGCCCGAGGACGCTTCGGCGGCACAGGTGCTCTCCCAGATGGTCACCCAGACCGTCGCCGAGCTCGAGAGCAGGGACGTCCCGCGCGACCAGTGGCACGACGTCCTCATCAAGGCGTCGCTGGTCGAGCGCGAAGCGCCACGCGACCAGGACCGGCCGATGATCGCCCGGGTGGTGGACAACCGCCTGTCCGAAGGCATGGCGCTGGACATCGACGCGACAGCGCTCTACGGGTTGGGGCGACCTTGGGGCTACCTGACGAAGAACGAACGAGAAGACGCCTCGAACCTCTACAACACCGGGATTCACCCCGGCCTTCCTCCCGGACCCATCGCCTCCTCTGGTGCCGCATCGCTCGATGCGGTGCTGCACCCTGCCGACGGAGACTGGCTGTACTGGACGGTAGACCCACAGACCGGAGAGATGGAATTCTCCTCGACACCTGGGGCTCACGTCGACGATATCGACTATAACTTTCTCGGATCATGGGCGATCTTCCACCAGGTCGGCTGCGGGGACCGAGATGATTCTGAGCTCGGCGCAGCCCTAGCAGGAACAACACTGACGGTACGTAGCGACGGAACGCTCACCCAGATCATCCCGAACCTGCCAGGAGGATCGCGCGTGTCGAACGGCACCTGGACGACGAGGGATATGCACCAGTGGTACGACGGGACGACGACAGGGGTGGACATGGTGGTGACCTGGGAGGACCCGAACAGCGAGTATCTGGGGGACACGTTCATCTCTACCGGACAGATGAGCGTCTACGGACACCTCATTTTGGGCCAGCCAGGGAGCTGCACCTACCGCTACTTCTTCACCAGGTCATGAACCATCCTGTACCGATCCGTCCCAGCCAGGCGTTCTGACTCGCACACCATCCCGTGTCCCCACCTCCATGAAGAATCACAACTACTCTTGGGAGCATGATGCGGATCGAGGCTCATCGGATCAGCGCACTGCTGGGTCTAGTCGTCGTGGCTGTAGTTGCGGCCGCCTGCACGCCCTCTCCGGCGCCGACCACCACCAGCACCACGGCACCCCCCGCGGCCTCCCCGACCACGTCCGTCAGCACCCAGCTGTTCCCGCTGATCTATGAGGTCAGCGCTACCACAAGCTTCTACGGCTCTCCCTCCGAGACGGAGATGCTCCGCATCGGTTTCCTCGACTCGTCATGGCGAGTCGTCGTAGAACCGGTCTACAACGGCTACCAGACGTGCTCTGACCAGGACAGCGCCGACGTGATCGTGGCTCAGCGCCGAGGGACCGTCGACTCGTTCGACGTCCAGGGCAACAAGACCGGATCGATCACGGCTCGCGGCGTCAGGTGCGGCCCGCTGCCGGGCTATGCGACGGTGAGCGTCGACGACTCAGACACCCCCCAGGTCGTCCGGCTGCCCGACCTGGTCGGCACCGACCTGCCCAGCGGCCTGGCGCTCGACACCGAGACCTTCTATGTCCATGACTACACCCGGAACGCAGGCTTCCTGTACGACGTGGGCACCGGCACGAGAAGCAGGCTTCCCTCCGACCTGATGTTTGTCGGCACCTCGTACGGCGGGGTCGTCGGTGACCGACCTAGCGGCGAGTGGCCCGTGCCAGCCCCGGTGAGAGCGGGGGAGGAAAACCCCTATCGCTACCTGAACCGAGATGGCACCTGGGCGACCGGTCGAACCTTCAGCCAGGCTGGCTGGTTCACCGACGGTCACGGCTGGGTCGGCACCAGCCATGACCGGGCGCATTTTGTGGACACCAGCTTTACCCAGGTCGGACAGACCTACGAATACATCGAGGGGATCCACCCCTACGGCACCTCGACGCTGTTCGACAACCTTCTGGGATACACGGTGAGGCTGCCCAGAGGAGGGGAACGCTACGGTGTCGTCGCCCGAGACCTGACCGTGCTGATCGACCCTGCTGCCGAGACCGCCGACTGCGACCGGTGGGCTGTTGGTCCCCACGTGTGCCTGGCCACAGCAACGGACGGCTCGATGCGGCTGGTAGTTCTTCCCGAAGGCACCCAGACTCCGCTGCCCGAGGGATTCACCAGGGTCTTGTCTGAGCACCTGGTCACCAACGACGCCGGGACCCAGGTCCACAACCTCGCCACCGGCCAGACCTTCGACGTCCCCGCCCCCTACGCCGCAGTCTCCGGCCACGCCGACGCCTACATCAACGTGGAGTCCCCCAACGGCCTGCGCACGGTGCTCGACGGGACCGGCGACCGCACCGACCTCGGCGCGGTCGAGCGCGTCGTCACCGCCACCGACGGCAACCTCTACTTCTGGGCTGTCGCCGGGAACCGGCACGGCTACGTCGACCGCGACGGCCGCTGGATGTACTCAGAGTCTCGTCACGCTGTGATGGAAGACTGAACAAGAAGAAGGATGGAGATACCCACGATGACCCGTACCCGTGCCTTCGCGCTGCTGGGCGCCAGCACCCTGGCTCTCACGCTGGCAGCGTGCGGCAGCCCGACACCGGCAGCCACCAGCACACCGACCGCGACCCCCTCACCCACCGCGACGGTCCACTACGAGCCGATCATGACCCCGGAGGAGTTCCCCCGGATGGACGGCTCGACCGCGAACATCCCGCTCGGGTCTCTCGTGCTGCAACGCACCACCGGCCTGGACGCCGCCACCGCCGACAACTCCATCCAGTTCAACACCACCTCCAGGGCCTACGAGCGCCTCGCCGAGGGGGAGGTAGACCTGATCCTGGCCTACGAGCCCAGCGCGGAGACCCGTGCCAAGGTCGACCCGCGCGGCAGGAACCTGGAGTCCCACGCCATCGGCAGGGACGCCCTGGTCTTCCTGACCAACGAGGACAACCCGGTCGACAGCCTGACAGCGGAGCAGGTCCGCGACATCTACACCGGGAAGATCACCAGCTGGAGCCAGGTCGGCGGCCCCGACGTCCCGATCATGGCGTTCCAGCGCCCTGAGGTGTCAGGCTCCCAGACGCTGATGCGCAAGCTCGTCATGGGTGACGCGACGATGACGGACCCGCCCACCGAGCTGGTCGCCGCCGAGATGGGCAGCCTGGTCGACGGGGTCGCCTCCTACGCCAACAGCAGCAACGCCCTGGGCTACTCGGTGTTCTACTACGTCAGCAACCAGTACGCGGTCGACGGCATCAAGCTGATCGCCATCGACGGCGTCACCCCGTCCAACGAGACCATCGCTGACGGCACCTACCCGTGGGTCAACGAGTTCTACGTGGTGGTGCGGGCCGACGAGCCCGCCGACAGCCCGGCGCGCAAGATCGTCGAGTGGCTCGGCACCGACCCCGGTCGCCAGACGATCAAGGACGCCGGCTACGTCGCCCTCTGAGGCCGTCCACGTCAGGTGCGGGGCTCGGTGCCGGTACGGGTCTCTCGACCCGCCCTCGGCGCCGAGCCCCGCGCCTGACGGAACCTTTCACCGCAGCGACACCTCCGCGTCGGCTCTGGCTGGTTACAGTGCCCGTAGGCGTGCGTCCAGCCACGCACGGGCAGAGCGGAGGTGCGTGTGAGACGAGCGTGGCTCCGTGTCGCAGGCACCTTGTTCGCGGTGGCCTGGGGAGGCAACGAGTTCACCCCGCTGCTGGTGATGTACCGCGTCGACCAGCAGATGAGCGCCCTGGTGGTCGACCTGCTGCTGGCCGCCTACGTGCTCGGCATCGTCCCCGGGCTGCTGCTCGGGGGCCCGCTGTCAGACAGGCACGGACGACGGCCGCTCATGCTCTGGGCCCCGGTGTTCGGCATGCTCGGCAGCGCGGTGCTCGCGGCCGGGTCTGGAGAGCCGGCGATCCTCGCGGCGGGGCGGGTCTGCTCCGGCATCGCGCTGGGCCTGGTGATGGCCGTCGGCACCAGCTGGATCAAAGAGCTCTCCTCCGACGCCCCCGGGTCCGGCCCTCGGCGGGCGTCCATGTCGCTCACCGCGGGCTTCGGGCTCGGCGCCGGAGTGGCCGCCGCCCTGGCCCAGTGGGGGCCGTGGCAGGCGCAGCTGCCCTACCTGGTCAACATCGTCCTCACCGCTGCGGCCGGCGTCGTGCTGCTCAGCGCACCAGAGACCCGCCCCCGGTCGACCACGCCCGGGCGGCTGCGCGACGACCTGCGCATCCCCGCCGGGCGCCACCGCCGCTTCCTCCTGGTGGTCGCACCCACCGCACCGTGGGTCTTCGGCGCCGCGGCCAGCGCCTACGCGATCCTGCCGGCGCTGCTCTCAGCCCAGGTGCCCGACCTGGCGATCGGGCTCTCAGGCCTGATGTGCCTGGTCGCGCTGGGCACCGGTGTCGGGGTCCAGGCCCTGGGGCGGCGGCTCGACCGTCCACGCTCGGCACGCGGGATGGTCGTCGCCATGGCCGTGACCGTCCCGGGCATGGCGCTCGCCGCGCTCACCGCGACCACCCGCTCCCCCGCGCTCGGGCTGGTCGCGGCGGCCGTGCTGGGCGCCGCCTACGGTCTGCTGCTGGTGGGCGGGCTGCAAGAGGTGCAACGCATCGCCCGGCCCGACGACCTGGCCGGGCTCACCGCCGTCTACTACTCGATGTCCTACCTGGGCTTCTTCGTGCCAGCGGTGCTCGCCGCGCTCGACCCGTTGCTGGGCTACCCGCTGCTGTTCGTCGCCGGCGCGGTGCTCGCCACCGCCAGCCTGGTGCTGGTGTTCTACCACCGCCACCAGACCCTGCCCGCCGAACCCGACCAGCCGCATGAACCCGACCGACTGAACGAGCCCGACCAGACGCATGAGCCCGACCAGCTGAGCGAGCCCGAGTAGCCGCTGAGCCTGACCGGCTGCCGAGCTCGGCTGACCTTCTGGGCCCGGCTGGCTGCTGAGGCCGACCAGCCGCCGTCCCGCCTCTTCTGCCACCTCGGCCGGTCGGGGGAAGATGGTCCGGTGGTGCAGATGACGGCAGAGGAGTTCGAGGCAGCCGTGTCCGACGCCCTGGACATGGTCCCGGTCGACCTGACCAGGCTCATGGACAACGTCGTGATCCTGGTGGAGGACTCCCCGCCAGACGACGAGCCCGAGCTGCTGGGGCTCTACGAGGGCACGCCGCTCACCGACCGCGACCTCGGGTGGGCGACGGGCTCCCTGCCCGACCGGATCACCATCTACCGCCTGCCTACCCTCGCGATCTGCGAGGACGCGGAGCAGGTCGCTGAAGAGGTGGCGGTGACCGTCGTCCACGAGATCGCCCACCACTTCGGCATCTCCGACGCCCGTCTGCACGAGCTCGGCTGGGGCTGAGCCACCCCGTCCTGCCCGCCGCCGACCACCGACTTTGCCGATCTCGGCCCAGTACCCGTATGATCTCTCCTGGTCTACAGGACGCCTCGACGTCAGGGGCGCTCGCCCCCATCGTCTAGCGGCCTAGGACGTCGCCCTTTCACGGCGGTAGCACGGGTTCGAATCCCGTTGGGGGTACGGACTTCTCAAGTCTCATTACGAGGCCCTGTGGCGCAGTTGGTTAGCGCGCCGCCCTGTCACGGCGGAGGTCGCGGGTTCGAGTCCCGTCAGGGTCGCTCCACCGTCCGGCATGCCGGACGGCCGGGCTCTGTAGCTCAGTTGGTAGAGCGCACGACTGAAAATCGTGAGGTCACGGGATCGATGCCCGTCGGAGCCACGGGTTCGGGGTACCTGTGCCCAGCACGGCTGGGCTGGTCTCACCCGTCATTCTTGGCGGGGGCTTCTGCCCCCGCGCCCCGCCTGGGACACGCCCCCAGACCCCCCGCTCGGCCGGTTCCCGGCCTTCGTGTGGTCGGCGGTGACGAGCCGCCCGCCCCCTTGGGTTCAGCATCGGAGCGCGTCTCGGTCTTCCACTCGGCCACTTTCCGACCAGCGGGGGGCCGACGATGAGGGTTCCCCTGCTTCCTCACCTTCTCGTCTTTCGCTCTTCTCTGAGCGTGCCACTGTCCCTGGTGTCGCTGCTCGCACTGGTGGAGCAGCTGGGGGTCGGACTTGTCAGGCTTGCGGTCTGGGGCATGGCCTGGGGGTGGGCGGACGGGCTAGGTTGGGGGTATGACGTCGCAGAACTCTGAGGCTCGGTCTCTGGGGGAGCTGTTCGCCTCGGTGTCTGAGCAGAGCGCCCGGCTGGTGCGTGCTGAGATCGAGCTGGCCAAGGCCGAGCTCGCTGCCAAGGCCAAGCGGGTGGGTGCTGGGGTCGGGATGTTCGGCGCCGCGGCCTCTCTCGCCTTCTGGGCGGTCGGGGCGCTCGTCGCGACCCTGATCCTCGTGCTCGCCATATGGCTCCCCGCCTGGGCGGCCGCGCTCATCGTCACCGGCACGATGTTCGTCACCATCGCTCTGCTGGTGCTCTTCGGCAAGAACCAGGTCGAGAAGGGCTCTCCTCCCGTGCCCGAGGCTGCCATCGCCAGCATCAAGGAAGATCTCGAGGCCGTGAAGAAGGGGGTCCAGCCGTGAACGACGAGCCCAAGGTGCCCGCCGACGAGCCTCGACCGCGGCCCACACGCTCGATGGCCGAGATCCAGCAGGAGATCGAGACCGTCAGGGCCGAGCTCGCGGCCACGGTGGACGAGCTCGCCTCCCGGCTCGACCCGCGCAGCCAGGCCACGAAGATCATCACCGATGCCACCAACCCGGACGCCTCCCCCGAGGCCCGCCGCCGGGCACGCATCGTGCTCGGCGTGGCGGGTGCTGCGGCAGCGCTGGTCGTCGCCGGTCTCGTCCGGAAGGCCGTCCGCCGCTAGGCAGAGACCCTCCGCCCAGGACGCCCTCTCCAGGCCACAGGGCGCTAGAGGAGACCTTCGCGCGCACTCGGACACACGTGCGTGACCTTGTTCCAGGCGTGAGGCCCGCCATCGTCCCCGCACGCGCCCGGGCGCGTCCCCTCGCCCCGTGGCATCGCACACGGGGCAGGCTCGCTCACAGGGCAGACTGGAGCCCGCTGAGGAACCCCCGGTGAGGCACCAGGAACTCTTCAGCGGGCTCCTCGCCCAGGGCCGCTCGGGCCGCTCACGCCGTCCGGGCGGACGGGGCAGGCTGGACGGGCTGCTGCTCGCGCTGCACCGGGACGCCGCTGAGGAGGTTCAGCACCTCAGACTCCCGGTAGCGGCGGTGCCCGCCGAGAGTGCGCACCGCGGAGAGCTTGCCGGACCGGGCCCAGCGGGTCACCGTCTTCGGGTCGACCCGAAACAGGCTCGCCACCTCGGCCGGGGTGAGCAGAGACTCCGACTCGACGTTCGTCGGGTGCATCGCAACCTCCATCATGCGCCCCGTGGGGCGCTTCTCCATCGGGCAGATCCACCCGTCGCTACGGGAGGAAGGTCATCTGTCAAGGTCACGCCAGTAAACACCATCTTCGGGTCCTTCGCACCCTCAGCGCGCTATCACCCGTTCTGGGTACCTTAGACCCCGAATCGCTCGGCGCAACCGGGGTGAACGATGTGCGGGTCACGTGAACTCGGTGTCGGAATGCCCGACGACCCTGTACGGTTGCACCTACGAGAGACAACACAGCACCGGGGCCGCGCGTGACTCACGCCGCCGCCCCGCTTCCACGTAATGAGGGGGTCGATGCCAGATGGGGCGCGGCCGTCAGAAGGCTAAGCAGACCAAGGTCGCTCGGGAGCTGAAGTACTTCAGCCCTGAGACCAACTATGCGCAGCTAGAACGCGAGCTGAGCGGCAGCCGGAGTGCACTTGGCACGAAGGACACCGCGACCGACGACTCCTACGAGTCGTGGGACGACGGGGACGACGGCGAGGAGCCGACCCGCCGCTAGAACATGCCTCCCGCCCCTGTCGCGGGTCGCGGCTGGTGCAGATCACAGCATGCAGACCACAGCGAGATCCGAGCCGCGAGGTCGATCGCACAGAGACGGCGGGTGGCTGCCCTCGTCAGCGGTAGCCGCCCAGCAGGCACACCGCGCCACCGTCGACGCCCTTGGTCCCGGTGACCAGGTCGCTGGCCGGCGCTTCCCGTGACGGGTCGAGGTCGCGCACGCCACCCAGTTCCCATGCCGCCAGGCCGAGCGTCGCGGCCCGGCGCAGCACCGCGTCCGCGCTGGCCGGGTCGACCACGAGGACCATGCCGACACCGAGGTTCAGCGTGCCCTCCATGTCCGACCACGGGACCCCACCCAGCCGCTGGACCATGTCGAACACCGGCGGCACGGTCCAGCTCGACCGGTCCACCTCGGCCAGCGTCCCGGCGGGGAGCACCCGGGCGAGGTTCGCCGCGAGCCCTCCCCCGGTGATGTGCGACATCGCGTGCACCCCACCGAGGGCGACCAGGTCGAGCACGTCGGCGGCGTAGACCCGGGTCGGCTCGAGCAGCTCTTCGCCCAGCGTGCGGCCCAGGTCGTCCACGTGGCGCTCCAGCGACCAGCCGGCCGCCGCCACCACCGCGCGCACCAGCGAGTAGCCGTTGGAGTGCAGCCCCGACGACGCCAGGGCGACCAGCACGTCACCGGCACGCACCTTGTCGGGGCCGAGCATCTCGTCGGCCTCGACCACACCGGTGGCCGCCCCGGCCACGTCGTACTCGTCGGGGCCGAGCAGGCCCGGGTGCTCGGCGGTCTCGCCCCCGAGCAGCGCGGTCCCGGCCACCTGGCACGCCTGGGCGATGCCTCGCACGACGTCGGCGATCCGCTCGGGCACCACCTTGCCGCACGCGATGTAGTCGGTCATGTACAGCGGGCGGGCACCGACCACGGCGATGTCGTCGACGACCATGCCGACCAGGTCGAACCCGATCGTGTCGTGCACGTCCATCGCCTGAGCGATGGCCACCTTCGTGCCCACGCCGTCGGTGGAGGTCGCGAGCACGGGGCGACGCATCCTGGTCAACGCCGAGGCGTCCCACAGCCCGGCGAACCCGCCGACGCCCCCGATGACCTGCGGCCCGTGCGTGGCGCGCACCGCGTCCTTCATCAGCTCGACGGCCTTGTCACCAGCGTGGGTGTCGACGCCGGCCGCGGCGTAGGTGAGGCGCGGCGTCTCGCCGCTCGTGCGTGTCTGGTCGTCCATGGGTGCGTCCCCGTTCATGGGTGCTTCGCCGTTCACGGGTGTTCCAGCGCACCCGCGCCGCCCAGGCCGGGCAGCACCGACCTCAGCCCGGCCGAGGGGTCGCCGAGCGGCAGCTCGGCCTGCTCCAGCAGGTGCTTGCCCAGCTGTTCGCCAGGCGGCAGCGGGATCGGGTAACGCCCCGAGAAGCATGCAGTGCACAGCTGGTTCTCGCTCTGCTCGGTCGCGGCGATCATGCCCTCTTCGGAGAGATAGCCCAGCGAGTCGGCGCCCAACGAGGAGGCGATCTCGTCCACGCTCAACCCGTTGGCGATCAGCTCGGCGCGAGAGGCGAAGTCGATGCCGTAGAAGCAGGGCCACTTCACCGGCGGCGCGGTGATCCGTATGTGAACCTCGACGGCGCCGGCCTCGCGCAGCATCCGGACCAGGGCCCGTTGGGTGTTGCCCCGCACGATGGAGTCGTCCACCACGACCAGCCGCTTGCCCCGGATCATCTCCCGCATGGGGTTGAGCTTGAGCCGGATGCCGAGCTGGCGCAGCGTCTGCGACGGCTGGATGAAGGTGCGCCCCACGTAGGCGTTCTTGGCCAGCCCTTGGCAGAAGGGGATGCCCGACGCCGCGGCGTAGCCGACCGCGGCGGGCGTGCCGGACTCGGGCACCGGGATCACCAGGTCGGCCTCGGCCGGGTGCTCTGCGGCGAGCGTGCGGCCCATGGCCACCCGTGAGGCATACACCGAGCGGCCGGCGATGGTCGTGTCAGGGCGGGCCAGGTAGACGTACTCGAAGACGCACCCCGCCCGCTCTGCCGGGGCGAAGCGTGTCGCGCGCAGCCCGTCGGCGTCGATCGCGACCAGCTCGCCCGGCTCGACCTCCCGCACGAACGAGGCGCCGACGATGTCCAGCGCGGACGACTCCGAGGCGACCACCCAGCCGCGCTCGAGGCGACCGAGCACCAGGGGCCGCACCCCTTGCGGGTCACGAGCCGCGTACAGGGTGTGCTCGTCCATGAAGACCAGCGAGAAGGCCCCGCGCAGCCGGGGCAGCACCTCCAGCGCGGTGGTCTCCAGAGAGTGCTCTGGGTCGCCGGCCAGCAGCGCCGTGATGAGGGCGGTGTCGGTGGTGTTGCCACGGGCGAGCTCTCCGCGCTGGCGGGGCCCGTAGCGCTCGGCGACCAGGCTCACGAGCTCCGCGGAGTTGGTGAGGTTGCCGTTGTGGCCCAGCGCGACGGTGCCGGCCGCCGTGGGGCCGAGGGTCGGCTGGGCGTTCTCCCAGGTGGCCGACCCCGTGGTGGAGTAGCGACAGTGCCCGATGGCCACGTGCCCTCGCAGCGTCCCCAGGGCGGTCTCGTCGAACACCTGAGAGACCAGGCCCATGTCTTTGTAGACGAGCAGCTGCTCGCCGTCGGAGGTCGCGATGCCGGCCGACTCCTGACCTCGGTGCTGCAACGCGTACAGACCGAAGTAGGTGAGCTTGGCGACCTCCTCACCGGGTGCCCAGACGCCGAACACACCGCAGGCGTCCTGCGGGCCGCGTTCTTGGGGATCGATCGCGTGGGTCAGTCTTCCGTCCGCACGGGGGGCCACGTGACCATCGTCCCATATGCCGGTGCGCACCCGGGACGCCTTCTCACGACCCGCCGGCAGGTCCACCCTCACGGCGCAGACCGGGCAGCGGGAGCCACCGGGCCAGGTCGGCCCGTTCGCCAGACGCCGTGACCGCACCGTCGGTGATCGCTCCGTCCCAGGTCACCGCACCGGTGGCCAGCCGCAGCCAGGTGTCTGGGTCGGTCTCGACCACGGCGGGCGGGGTGCCTCGGGTGTGCCGGGGCCCGGCGACGGCCTGGACCACACCGTCGGGTGGCACCCGGACCTCCACGGTGCGCCCGGGCGCGACGTCGCCGAGCACGGCGAGGGTGAACCGCACCGCGGTGCGCCGGGCGGCCCGGTCTGCCGGGTCGGCCAGCCACCGGGCCAGCGCCGCACGGCCCTGCTCAGGGTCTGTCCGCATGCTGCCATCTTGTCTCACCGGGCTCGAGGCACCATGGTGGTCGTGTGGCGGGAGAACCCCTGCGAGTGATATATGGACATATCACCCACGCGTCTTCAGATACGGTCAGACCACCATGCAGCCGCTGAGCGAACCGACGACGACCGCGTCGCCTGCCCGACGCGTCGCCCCGGGCGGGCTCGAGATGCGTCGGCGCATGCCCTCGGAGGGCGAGCCTCGTGAGGCGACGTGGATGACGTGGCTCGGGACGCCTGGTGATGTCGGCCCGCTCGACGTCGCGTGCGAGGCGGTCGCCGCCGCTGCCGCTCGCCACGGGAGGGTCAGGCTGCTGGCCGAACCTGGGCAGACGAGCAACGCGCACGACCTGGGCGCACGGGTCGAGGTCTCGGGGGCGAGCCTCGGGGGCTGCATGGTCCAGGCCGGCCCGTCTTTCGTGATCGGGGAGCGGGGCGTCCAGACGGTCGACTGGACCCGGCCCGACCAGGGCTCGGCACGACGCCCCCGCAAGAGCCGCCGCACCGAGACAGCCTTCGACGTGCCCGGGGATCGCTCAGCGCTGAACCTGGGCCTTCTGGACACCGACGGCTGGGGCACCGCGCTGCTGACGCCTGACACCCTCGAGCGGAACCCCGGCTGGACCCGGGCCGACGTCGAGCAGGAGCTGGCCGACACCCTCGGGCTGACCCGGACGCTCTGGCTGACCCGGACGCTCTCCAGCCACGGCTCGGGGCACGGCTACGCGCCCGCGGTCTTCGCGGCACCGGGTGTCGTCCTCGTCCACGACCAGCAGAACATCGGGCATCCCGACAACGAGACCGTCATCGAGACCGTCGCCCTGCTCACGCGGTCGCGCGACGCGGTGGGCCGTCCGCTGCGCGTGGTCCGCGTCCCCGCCCCCCTACGCCTGCGCGAGAGCGACCGCTGGTTGCACTGGACCTACCTGGGCCACGGGCTGGTCGACGGCGCCGTCATCGTCCCGCTGCTCGACGACCCGAACGACGAGCTCGCGATCACCGCCCTCAGGGAGGTGTACCCCGACCGGGAGGTCATCGGGGTCGACGCCCGCCCCCTGTTCCGCGAGGGCCACAGCGTCTCCTGCCTCCTGCGCGCCCAACCACAACCCCGCTGAACCACGACGTCTAGGGCACGCTCCGCCTTGTCCGCTTTGTTCGGATCGTCCCGTCGGGTGAGGTAGCGTGAGGGCGTCGTGTCACGGACAGAGGGTGAGGCTGATGACGCTGGTGATGACGTCAGGCTCTGGGCTCGAGGGCCCGTCGAGCGCCACAACGACGTGCGACCGAGGCACGGCTAAGGCACCTGGGCACGCGGTCCCGTCGAGGCCCTTGTCGTTCTTCGAGCGCTACGGGGTGGTCTGATGAGCGAGCGTCCGGTCTCTGGTGATGGTCTGGTCGATCCGGAGCGTTTCTTCGGCAGGTCGCGGGATCTGGACATCGATGCGATCCGGGACGCGGGCAGCGCGGTGCGTGGTGCGGGCAAGAAGGTCTCGGGGCGTACCGATCAGATCGGGGCGGCCTGGGCGGGGTTGGGGGTCAGCTACCAGGCGCCGGAGTCTGAGGTCGTGTGGAGCCTGATGGGCCCTGCGGTGGCGGCGGGGTTGGAGGTGGAGGAGTCGTGCCGCCTGGTCGGTCGGGCGTTGGATCGTTATGCGGACGACCTGGTGGTGCTCAAGGGCCGGTTGGCTGATCTGGAGCGGCGGGCCCAGGAGTTCCGTGACCGGGTCAAGCATGGTGTGCGGACGTCGTTGGTCGGTGAGGTCAACCCCTGGATGGGTGTGCTCCCGGTCGCGGTCGGTGCGGCCACCGACGGGATGAGGACGGTGGCGTGGTTCGAGCACGGCCCCTCGATCGAGCAGAACAAGGCGTTGCTGGAAGAGCATGCGAGGCTGTTGGGGTTGGCGTCGCAGGCGGCGG
>Ga0123356_10000052_pt1 | contig 124725 bp, 112 predicted proteins | sample TergutEmb28metaG_2_FD_92546 | JGI IMG/M metagenome (GOLD analysis project Ga0123356, IMG submission 92546) | Embiratermes neotenicus P3 segment gut microbial communities from Petit-Saut dam, French Guiana - Emb289 P3 | ecosystem: Host-associated > Arthropoda: Insects > Digestive system > Gut ... | reverse complement strand
TCATTGTTAACCCCACATTGACCTCCGGATAGCATTCCTATCGTTTAGTCTCTAATAATTTGGGTTACATTTTCATAATGAGGCAAAACTCCTTTTCGGTTACTTTTTTCATGAGGCACCGCGCTGTCTTGACAAAAGATGCGTATTAATAGATCATAATAAAATGACAGCAGCAGCGGCCATAAGATCCTTGCTTTTAAATCCGATGTTTTTATCCACTGTCACAAGCTTGTGTGTCGCACAGGTTTTAAAGCTTGTTTTTTATTTATTTACCAATAAGAACAAAAAAAAATGGGACGCTATAGAAACTGTTATCTGGCGTACAGGCGGAATGCCTTCAAGCCATTCTGCGGTTGTTTGCGCGCTTGCAACATCGGCAGGTATAAAGCACGGCGTATCTTCCGATATTTTCGTGTTTTGCCTTGTTTTTGCAATGGTAGTCCTGCGCGATTCTGTGGGAGTAAGAAGAGCGGCAGGTTTACAGGCAAAAGCTCTTAATCACCTTGGAAAGCAGACCGCAAAATTAATCGGCCTTGAATTCCATTCAGTCAAGGAAATCCAGGGGCACACTCCTTTGGAAATTTTAGTAGGATCCTTATTGGGCATCTTCATCGCAATTTGCTTTTATTGCATTTTTAACCGTCTGTTTTAGGCATTCTATATGTCTTTCTTCCGCTCTGTTTTACTTGCATCTTTAATTTCCCTGTTAGCTGCATTGGGGCTTTTGTATCTTGGGTTTTCAATGGGTTATGAGGAGTTTAAAGGCGGATATGCAGTCCTTACGCTTGATTCATCTATAGAGGGCAGACCTGTTCGTTCCATTCTGGAAACAGGGCTCATCTTCGGCGGGGAGCCAATTTGCGAATCATCTCAGTGGGTTATGCTTGATGTTTTTGACTCCCTGGAGAAAATTCCCCTTGATGAATATTCAAAAAGAATATTCCCCTTTGATCCGCGCAATGACGGATATGCGGATAAATTAAGAAACATCTTTGTAAGAGACGAAAAGAGGTTTATTTACATTCCCATTATCGCGGGCAACTGGAACTCAAATTTGCTTAACAGGATGTTCAGCGATTTGTTAGGTGATATTTCTTTTTCTGTTGATTATTACGGAATCGGCCGTCCATTATCGCTTTTTTTTATAGTTTACGCCGCGGCTTCCGCCATTTTGCTTCTTCTGTGCTATATAAAAAGAAAAGCGCACAGGAGCATTGTAAACATCATCCCCATGATTCCTGTTCTGTCCTCGCTTGGTTTTTTTGGAGCGGCAGGAATCGGCTGCGCGGCGCTTCTTTTTGGCTTGTTCATCCTTATAAAAGAGCCCCTTGCAGACCTTGTAAATTCTTCCGCTAAAGGGTTTGGTCAGAGAATAAATCAGATTATTAAGGATATTATTCTTCCGTACAGATATTACTGGCTGTTCCTGCCGTTTTTTATTATTGCCTTTGCAGTTCTTGTAATTTTCTCCCAGCTCAAACTTTTATTTTTAATTGCCGTTTCCGCAGCTTCCTTTGCCGTATTTTTCTTTTCCTTAAAGATTGTGATATTTTCCGGTGTTGAACACAAGAGATTTAATCCTGTAACCATAGTAAAGCGCCGCTTCCCGGAATTTGTTTTTTCATGGTATATACTGCCCTTTGTTGCCGGTGTTTTTTTAACGCTTTATTTTACGCCTTATATGTCCGGAACATACGATTCCAAAAATAAGTTTGACGCTCTTATTAGTGAACAGGACTATTATGCTCATCTTGCATATCAGGCGTCTTTTTCTACACGGCAAATGAGCGATTCTGCAGAACAGAACAATCATGCAGTGTTCCCGGATTTTTTCTTTGACTCAGACGGCCTTCCTTCCATGAGCATAGCATCTGCAAATCAAAACTTTAAAACAGGCGATTATCCTGCGTTTCCGCTGAAATATTTAATGGAGTTTTTTAATACCGTAAATAACGAAGAAAAAACCGATGTAAACTGGAATGCAGGCAGCATTACAGAAAGGGTTTCCCTGCTTATATTGATATTGTTTCTTTTGCCTGGATTTATTATAAAGAAAAAGGATAATAATGCTAAAATAAACTATGATGGTTTAAAAAGGTTTACCGGAAAACAGCGTTTGGCGGGTATTAACCGGAATAACAAGCAGCTGTATAATGGCAGTATGTCTTGTAATTTGAAGGATGCTTAAAGTATGAAGATATATTCATTTCCAAGGGGAGGACTTCCCTATGAAGACACATCAGCGCCCGTAAAAGCTTTAGCCGAAAAGGCATTTTTACCGGCTCTTTCTGTAATTCCGCTTGGAAATAAGGCAAGGCATGTTTACCCCGTTGTCACCATCGGAGAGATGGTTCGTGAGGGTATGCTTATAGGAAGATCTTCAAGCGCTTCGGCGGCCAATGTTCATGCTACAGTTCCCGGAAGGATAACAAGAAAAGTAAGCTGGAAAGACAGAGACGGCATTGACAATGACGCGCTTGTAATAAAAATGGAAGGATCTTTTGAGAGGCTGGGCAGGAAAGAAGATGTATCGTTATGGAATAATCTTGGCTGTTATGATCTTCAAAGAATAATTTCCGATTACGGAATAGTAGAGATGGAAAATTCCGAAATGCCCCTTTCTGAATTAATCTCTGTCAGCAGAAGGGATAATGAAAAACTTACTCTTGTTGTCCGCTGTGTTTTTGACGACCCCTGGCTTGTTGCAGATTATGCGCTTTGCAAAGAGAGAATGAATGCCGTTATTGAGGGAGCCGCAATTGTAGCGAAGGCCTGCGTGAAGGTATCACAAATTATTTTTGCGGTTTCACACAAGGAAAAAGATCTGGGAGAGTCTCTTAAAACAGAGGCAGGAAAGATATTAAAAACGCCGTTCTCATTGGTATATACAGGATCCCGTTATCCGCAGCGGAATAAAAGAGAACTTGAACTTGCTCTTAGAATATATGAAAAAAAAGAAGGATTAAGCCTTGGCTCCCTTTTAATTCTTGGCCCTGCCTGTCTTGCGGCAGCGCATGATGCAGTTGTAAACAGAAAACCAATTCTGGATCGATATGTGGCCGTAGGAGGTTCGGCAGTAAGTAAACCTCAGATAATGATAGTCAGAATCGGAACTAGAATTGCAGATGTTATAGAGCAATGCGGCGGTTTTACAGAGCCGCCTGCAAGAATTATTACAGGCTCTCCGCTTTCCGGCAGAGAGGTTATATACCTTGATGAGCCTGTGGGGAAATCGTGTTATGCGATTGTTGCAATGACTAAATCGCAGCTCTCCGTTTATAAACAGCAGAACTGCATTAACTGCGGTGAGTGCAGGGCAGTCTGTCCGATAGGCCTTGATCCGCAGAATATTTACAAGTGTATAAGAACCCATGAAATAGAAAATGTCGGCACAACAGGATGTCACGGATGCGGCTGCTGCAAGATTGTATGTCCGTCCGCCCTGCCGTTACTGGAAACATTTCTGGAAAGAAACCAGGAGGACAGAAATGTCTGAGCAAAAGATGATTTTTTCACATAAACCGCAGATAAATATTTCATGTCCAAGTACGGGGAGAATGTGGCTAATCTGCGGCTGCGCGCTTGCCTGTGTACTGCAGTCCGCCTTAAGTGACGGCGGCAGTTCGCTGATTGTAGCTTTTACCGCATTCATTACCGCAATATTAACGGAATTTCTTTTAACGTGCCGCCTTCGCAGGACTGCAAAAATAAAAGACGGAAGCGCAGCCGCAACCGCGATGATTCTTGCGCTTCTGCTTCCCAATCAGATTCACCCTGTATATGTTTTTTTCGGCACGGCATTTGCGATAACTGTTGTAAAACACAGCTTTGGAGGACTGGGATCGAACTGGCTTAATCCGGCGCTTGGCGGATGGCTTTTTATCCGCTTTTCCTGGCCCTCGGCTTTTGCAGTGGATCCTGATTCTCTGTCTGTTTCGGAAATGATTTTAACAACTGATGCAAGCCCAATAGATAACTCCGTTACAGAGTTTTTAAATAATTCAATATTTTCAGTTACCGGAGTGCAGATACCTTCCGGCTATGTTAATCTTCTTTTCTTTAACGGCCCCGGTTTAATTGCAGACAGGGGGCTCTTTGCGCTTTTAATAGGAACGATTGTTATAACAGCCATCGGTATAAACCGCGGCTGGATACCCTTGGCATTTATTGCAGTTTATGGTTTTCTTATCCGTTTTGCAGGAGATACAGCATCTGTTGCGGAAGGTATATACTGGACAGGTGACATGCTTTACGGATTATTTTCCGGCGGGACAATCGCCGCGGCGTTTATTATAGCTGCAGAACCGTCAAGCAGCGCAAAATTAAAAGGCGGTATTTTACTGGCAGTTGTTTTTGGAGCTGTTTTTTCATGGTTCTTCCGTTACTGGTGCGCAGATTATTCAGGATGTTTTATTGCGCTTGCCCTTGTAAATTGCATAACGCCGGTTATAAGGCTGATGGAAGAAAGAATTTTTCTTTACCGCAGAAACAGCGTTAAATTCATGGAGAGGTTGTCATGAAAGACAAGGCGCTTTTATTAGGCTGGGTAACAGGACTTTTATTGTTAATATCGATACTGTGGATTTTTACACAGGGAGTACAGAGCTATTATCTTTTACGGACAGTAAATAATAATTTTATCAGCAGAAATGATTCACGCAGAGTTTCTGAATATGTGCAGGTAAAACCGGGCAAGGCTGGCATTCTTGGATACTGGTATAAAATGTATAACTCCGATGATAAAATGTTTGTCTTTCCGGTATTTCAGGATGGAATACTAATTCCTCTGGGAGCTATAGTGTCAGCAGAAGGAACTGTAAAAGAAGTAATCCCTCTAAGCGCGCATGCTGTGCAAACCTTTGAAAAAATTCCAAATAGTATTTTACAGATATATACTGCAAGGATAGAAGAGGCCGGCAGGGAAGGAAGCAATTTATGAGTTTGAGTCGTCAATATTCCTTTTGGGGTTCATTATCGCCTCTTGGCGGATTAACAGGCGCGGGCCTTTTAATAATGGCATCTGCGCGTCTTTCCTGGGCGATTACTGTAGCCGGAGGCCTTTTTTGGGTATACGGTTTTACGGCATTTACATTCTCTGCGCTTTTATCCGTAGCAGGCAACAAGATTTTTCCCGAAAAAGGGAGGATCATTATCTATACCTGCCTTGCTGCATTTTTCGGCAGCATTTATCTTTTTCTGTTCTGGCTGTTATGCCCCTTTGCCGCATTTGAAAATTTTATGCTTTTATCGATAATCCCGCTTTTTTGCGCAGGCTCCGGCGTTGCGCTGGGCTTAACATCGCAAAATTCGGAAAAAGAATCCCTGCATGAGCAATCCGGACGAAGAAGAGTGGATGTAACTCCGGATGTTTTTGAATATGTATCTGAAGCTGTCTCTCAGGCTGCATCTGTTGCCTGTCTTATTATGGTTTTTTCCATTGTAAGAGAACCCCTGTCCTATTGCTCACTTTCATTTCCGGGAACATCTGCAGGAATGATTACGATTATGTATTTTAAAGAAGGCGCTTTTTTTCCGATTGGCATTTTTGCATCTTCTGCGGGAGCCTTATTGTTATTGGGTTACATTGTATGCCTTTATCAGTATGCAAGGGGTAATAAGGGAGACTATCAATGAACCTTTTACTTTTACTTATTTACTCATGCTTTACGATAAACCTTGTACTGCAATGCGGGCTTGGCATAAGCGGAATTGCAGAATCCAAAAGAACGGTTGATTTACAGTCTGTGACGCAGTTAATTATTGTTTTTTTATCGGTTATTCTTTTGTGGGCTTTCTTTTCCAGGCTTTTACATTCGTTAATTTCAGGTATATATATATATGTCCTTTTATTTCCTGTAAGCGCCATTGTATATTCGGCTCTTGAGTTTACAGTGTTTCGTTATGTGCTAAAAAAGGATGCAAGTGACGAATCCTTTGTCAGTTTTCATTCAGGAATTACAGCCGCTGCTGTATTTATATGCATAAACATATCAAATAATATTCTGGAAGTTATAATACTTTCTTTTGGTTTTGCATCCGGTATATTCCTTGTAAATATGGTTATAAGAGAGATTCGAAGGCGCGCTGCTCTTGAAGCTGTTCCTTTATTTTTAAGAGGCAAACCTCTGATACTTATTGCCATGGGGTTGTTTTCGCTTATTCTTACAACAGCTTCCCTTTTACTTTTCAGGATGATTGGTGCAGGGTGAAAGAAGAAAAAAAAGTTTATTTAATTCTGGGTTCTCATGCGCATGTTCCGTCCGGCGCCCGGGAAAGTGAATTTGAATATGTATACGAAAAAAAAATGCGTCCCTTTATATCCACAATGTACCGTTATTCCAATATTCATGCAGTTCTGCATTATTCGGGCGTATTACTTTACTGGGTAGAAAGAAATCATCCTGAATTTTTCATGCTGATAGAAGACATGGTTTCGCGCAAGCAGGCGGAAATTCTGGGCGGAGGATTTTACGAACCCTACTTTCCATTAATTCCGCTGCAGGACAGAATCGGGCAGATTGAGCTTATGACAACATACCTTCGCAAGCATTTCGGCAAACGTCCTCTTGGCTGCTGGATACCTGATTTTGTCTGGGAGCAGCATATGGCGGCTTCTATTTCTTCCAGCGACATGAACTATACTTTTTTATCCAGGGAACAATTTATAAAGGCGGGAGTAAGCGCAGCTCAGCTTTTTTCTCCGTGCATAACTGAAGACCAGGGGAAACTTGTCACTGTTTTTCCGGTATTCAAATCTGTAGAAAAAGAACTTGAAGAAAAAAGTTTTTCTCAGGTGATTGTAGATTTTATTAATCAGTTTGAACATCATGAGAATGAAGCTTGCGTTTCTTCAAATTGCGCTTATGAAAAAATTATAAGCGTTTTTCCCGATAAAGTTCCTTCTTCTCCCGAAGAGGCTCCCGAATATGCATGGAACCGTTTTTTTGAAGAAATATCGCTATCCAAAAATATCGCAGAAACCATACTGCCTGCAAAAATCCTGAAGGGTCAGAAAATATACAACAAGTGCAGTTTTCCCGATTCTTCCGCCCTGGATAATAATTTTTCTCCCCGTCAGTTTCTAATCGAACATGATGAAGCAAACGGTGTCTATTCAAAAATGATATTTACAAATGTGCTTATTAACCAGTTAAAAGGCGATAAATCCAGAAAACTTAACGCAAGGGAAGAACTCTGGAAGGCGCAGGATTCATGTCTTTTTTCTCCCTGTAAAGGCCAGCCTGAAAATGAACTTCGCAAGGCAGCGTATTCTTCTCTTTTACGCGCTGAAATATTAACAAGGGACAAGGGAGTATTTACATCCTCTCTTATTCAATATGATTTTGATCTTGACGGCATTAAAGAATATTTATTTCAGGATACAAAAGTCAACTGCTACATTCAGTTAAAAGGCGCCTGTGTTTTTGAGCTTGATTACCTTCCAAAAGAATGGAATTATCTTGACTGCGGTTCTTTTGAATCGGGAAGGCATGCTGCGTTTGCGGATATAATAGCTTCCGCGGATTTAAAAATTACACAGTCAATTGATTTTAAGAAGGACAGGGAGCGTCTTTGCTTTAACGAATATTATGAAGCGGCGGCGCAGGACAGAAAAGGAAAATCATGTTTTAAACTTGCGGCAGGAAAAGATGACATTCCGTTTGGCAGTATCGAAATTAACAAGTGTTATTTGCTAAAAAGGGATATACTTACCGTCTCTTATACGTTAAAAAATACAGATAAAAAAAAGATTAGCTTCCAGTTTATTCCGGAAATCAATTTTTCATTTGCCGGTATTTCAAATGATTATGTGCGTTTTTATACGGCAGATAAAAATAAAAAAGATATTCATATAGATAAACATTTTAAATCAGATAACATAAAAATCCTTGATGTAAAAAATGAAGTGCAGATTAATCTTGCATCCGTAAAAGAGTATAACGGTTATCTTGTTCCTTCATATAAAAATGATCTTTATCAGTCAACAAGACTGCTGCCTGCATTTTTAATAAGCCTGGAATCAAATGAAACATGGACAAATGAGTTTAGCTTGAAGTTTTCCCATTAATTTTGTATTATAAACAACTATGAAAAGACGACTTGTAACTTCAGCATTGCCATATGTTAATAATGAACCTCACCTTGGCAATCTTATTCAGGTGTTATCCGCAGATGCATTTGCACGGTTTTGCAGGCTGCGCGGATATGAAACCCTCTACGTCTGCGGCACCGATGAGTACGGAACTGCGACTGAGAACAAGGCGGCAGAAGAGGGAATAAGTCCAAAGGAACTTTGCGACAGATATCATGCGATACATGCGGATATTTACAAATGGTTTAATATTTCTTTTGACAAATTCGGCCGCACTTCGACGCCGATTCAAACGGAAGTAGTCCAGGATATTTTTAATAAACTTGATAAAAACGGCTATATATGTGAAAAGACGATAGAACAATTTTACTGCTCAAAATGCGGGAAGTTTCTTGCCGACCGTTTTATACGAGGCCTTTGTCCTGTTTGCGGCAGCGCCGATGCAAGGGGGGATCAGTGCGAAGCCTGCGGAAAGTTACTCGATCCTGTCGATTTAAAAGAGCCTCAATGTTCTGCCTGCGCTAGTACTCCGTCTTTAAGAAAAACAAATCACCTTTATATTGATCTTCCTGCAATAAAGCAGAGGCTTGAAACCTGGATAAAAAAAGCGTCGGCAGACGGGTTTTGGGCGCATAATGCAATACAGGCTACGCAAGCCTGGATACGTGATGGTTTAAAAGAAAGAGCAATTACAAGGGATTTAAAATGGGGTATACCTGTACCCAAAGACGGTTACCAAAGCAAGGTTTTTTATGTATGGTTTGACGCGCCTATTGGTTATATTTCCATAACAGGCGAGCTGGGTGAAGAAAAAGGCAACTGGCGTGATTTTATAAATTACTGGTGGAAGAGTCCTTCAGAAGTTGAATTATTTCAGTTTATCGGCAAGGATAATATTCCGTTTCATACGGTTATTTTTCCGTCAAGCCTTTTGGGCAGTACCAGTGAAGAGAGCGATAGATGGACAATGTTACACCACATGTCCTCTTCTGAATATCTAAATTATGAAAACGGCAAATTTTCAAAATCAAAAAATTTTGGAGTATTCGGAACAGATGCGATGAAAACAGGGATACCTGCCGATGTCTGGCGGTTCTATATTTTTTACAATCGTCCGGAAAAATCGGATGCCATGTTTTCCTGGGATGATTTTAAAGAAAAAATTAACGGCGAACTGATTGGAAATTTTGGAAATCTTGTAAACCGGACTCTTTCTTTTATTACAAGGTATTTTGACGGTAAAATCCCCGAAGGTGAGAGTGACAGCGTTCTTTGGAGTAAGGTAGCAGACAGGGAAAAATCAATTGCGGAAAAACTTGACAAGGCTGAATTAAGAGATGCATTCCGTGAAATATTTGAATTGTCATCTTTGGCAAATAAATATTTTCAGGATTCAGAGCCGTGGAAGCTGCGTAACGAAGATCCGCAAAGAGCAAAATCTGTAATCCGCGATCTTGCATTCATAATTCGCGATCTGTCTGTTTTAATTGCGCCTTTCATGCCGTCAATATCGGAAAAAATTGCCCTGTTTCTCGGTTTTAAAGACGGAAAAAACCTTGCATGGAACGATATTGGCAAACCCCAGGGTATCGGCGATGTACAAATAACAAGCGAAGTGCTATTTGCAAAACTTGAAGAAGAACAGATTAATATTCATAGAGAACGTTATTCCGGAATTAATACAGAAAATACAAACGGCAGCGCATCATTAAAACCTGCCGCTTTTTCTTCTGTCATTGATTTGCGTGTAGCAAAAATTGAGAAAGTAGAAAGGCATCCTAAGGCCGACAAACTCTACGTTATTAATCTGGAAACAGGAGAAGGGATTACGGGAGTACGCGAAGAGCGTCAGATTGTTTCCGGTCTAGTTCAATTTTATACAGAAGAGCAGCTTCTTGGAAAAAATATAATTGTTGCATATAATCTGAAACCTGTAAAATTAAGAGGCATTGAATCAAAAGGAATGCTTCTTGCCGCAGGCGATATTATTGAAGACTCTGAAGAACGTGTAGAAGTTATAAGTGCGGACTCATATCCCACAGGAACAAGATTTCTGCCTGAAGGCGAAGAGGCATGTACTCCCGGTGAAATAGATATTGATACCTTTTTCTCGCGGCCGATTGTTGTAAATGATTATATTGTAATGGCAGAAGGCAAAAAATTGTGTCTGGACGGCAACCCTGTTAAAACAGAAATTATCCGCTGCGGTGAGGTAAGCTAGGTTGGAAATTACAGAAGCCGATCTTGCCGCTTGCGAAAACGCAGATTCATTTTTGCAGTCATCAATGTGGGCTTCTTTTAAAGAAAAATTTGGGTGGACTGCGAAAGCTTTTCTTGCAGACTGGCTTGAAGACGGCACAAATGAAAAGACGCCCCTTTTGGTTCTTTGCAGGCAGCTTGCACCCGGATTTTCATTTGCGTATATTCCATGGGGCCCAAAGCTTCCTGCATCCATTACGGCATCTGACAGGGTAAAAATAGCGGCGGAACTGGGAAAAAAACTAAGAGCATTACTTGCGCGTAACACAGTATTTATCCGTTTTGAACCGCCCTGGTTTTACAGGGAGAAAGAAAGCGGTATTGAAAATGAAGCTTCCCTGTTTAAAACTTTCGGATTTAAGAGAGCGGCAGCTGCAGTCCAGCCGCCGGATACTGTAATCATCAATTTGGAAAAAACAAATAACGAAATCCTTATGCAGATGAAGCCAAAATGGCGTTATAATATTTCTCTTGCGGAAAAAAAAGGCATTATTGTAAAAACCTGTACGGGCAGGGAAATAGAAACATTTTATAACCTGTTAAAAGAGACGGCGGCAAGAGACGGTATTTCCATACATGGTATAAATTATTACAGAACACTTTTTGAAATATGCAATAATGACATGACCGGCGGTAATAATAAAACCGGCATGATGCAATTAAAGCTTTACATTGCATCGCATGCGTCTGATACGCTTGCCGCAATTGCTGTTCTTTTCCGCGGAAAAGATGCAGTTTATTTATACGGAGCATCTTCAAATATTAAACGCAACCTTATGGCGCCCTATGCTCTTCAGTGGAAGGCAATGCAGGATGCAAAAGAAGCAGGATGCCTTTTTTACGATCTTTTCGGAATACCTCCGAATGAAGATCCAAATCATCCAATGGCGGGTCTCTTTCGTTTTAAGACAGGCTTTGGAGGCCATATTATCCACCGGCCAGGAAGCTGGGATTATCCCTGCAAAAAGGTATTTTATAATCTTTTTAGAATCGCAGAGGGGTTGCGGAAAAAAATTATGAATTACAAAAAGAAAAACCGAAGGTAAATAAATAATATAAATTTTCCCTTGTATTAAAATCCATTAATATATAATATTAGGTAACTTCCAATAACATTAGTTTTAGAAGTTTCTAAAAAATTATAAGGAGTTATTATGGGTTTTTCATTAAACACATATCCAATTATTTATCGCTCTCAATTTATAGATGGAAAATGGACAGGCGGGTATCTGGAAAAACCGCACAAGACACCGGAAGAAGAAGCGGCCATGAGCGCCGATGAGCGCGCAAAGCTGCAAAATTCACGTAACTATTATGATGATATGCCTCTTGTAAATTATACAAGCCAGTACGGTTTGGCGTGTTTTGAAGGGCTCAAGGCGTTTCCGCAGAAAAACGGCGGACTTTCTATTTTCAGGCCGGAAAAAAATGCAGCGCGTTTTGCCCGCTCAATGGAAGGATTATACATGCCGCCTTTTCCGGAAAAAACTTTTTTGGAAGCAGTGACAGAGACAGTAAAACGCAATGCTGCTCTTGGTTTTTATCCGCATTACAATGACGGCTGGGAAAAGGATTCATTTATGTCAGCCGACTCTGTTTACATAAGGCCGTTCACAGTTGCAGAAGGCGGTATAGGCGTAAACGTTTCAAGCGAGCCGTATGTATTTGTGATTAACACGCCTGTTGCAGCTTACTTTTCATCGGAAAGATCCGACGCAGTTATAACGGATAAAATACGGGCAACACCTAAGGGCACAGGCTGGATAAAAGCATGCTCAAATTATGTTATATCCACACTTGCAAAAGCCGAGGCCCTTAAAATGGGATACATGGAGTGCGTATATCTTGATGCGGTTCACCGTAAATATGTGGAAGAAGGATCTTCATGTAACATCTTCTTTTACTTGAAATCCGGAGAACTTGTAACGCCGGAGCTTGGCGATACCATACTGCCTGGAATTACGCGCGAGAGTATAATTGAACTTGCGCGCGACAGGGGCGTTAAGGTATCGGAGCGCAAAGTCCCGATTGATGAAGTAATGGAAGAGACTATGGAATGTTTTGTCAGCGGCACCGCAGCGGGAGCTACACCTCTTACATCACTTACATATGATGGAAAAAAAACTGTTTTTAACGATGGCAAAACAGGCCAGCTTACAGCAGAGATTCGCGACACAATCAAGGGCATTCAATACGGCAAACTCCCCGACACCAAGGGCTGGATGATGAAAGTAATTTAAGCCCCCTTGACTATACATTTTAATTGTTGTTAGAGTAACAAAAGCGCGGGGATATAGCTCAGTTGGTAGAGCGATTGGTTCGCAATCAATAGGCCTGGGGTTCGAATCCCCATATCTCCACAATAAAAAAATAGATAAATAAGTAACAATTAACAGATAGTATTAACAAAAAGCGATTAATAGGGGATTCGAAACGAAGCAATCCTGTGAAAATTACAAGGCGCAAGCCTTGCAAAAATGATGACGCCGCACGGAGGCGGCGGGATTGCGCAGACGGGCTGTAGGGAGTTTGCAGGATGCAAACGCCCGAAAGCCGAATCCCCATATCTCCAAAAAAAAGAAAAATAGCCGTACAAGTAACTATTACCAAATAAAATTAACAAAAAGCGATTAATAGGGGATTCGAAACGAAGCAATCCTGTAAAAATTACAAGGCGCAAGCCTTGCAAAAATGATGACGCCGCACGGAGGCGGCGGGATTGCGCAGGCGGGCTGTAGGGAGTTTGCAGGATGCAAACTCCTGAAAGCCGAATCCCCATATCTCCAAAAAAAAGAAAAATAGCCGCACAAGTAACTATTACCAAATAAAATTAACAAAAAGCGATTAATAGGGGATTCGAAACGAAGCAATCCTGTGTTTACTAGAAGTCAGTAAAGTTACCAGCGAACTTGATTGTGCACATATGATTCCATACGGAATGAGAACCTATTGAAAGACCGGTATACCGGTAAGTGCCGTTCATAATAATATTCCTATGGCCTGTACTTTGCAGGAGCTGTATTACAATTTCTCTTGCTGTATTATAACCATAACTGAGCGTCTCTCCGCCTCCGCCGCTTCGTCTGCCATAACGAGCCACACGTGAATTATGTGAACTTCCATCGCTGCCAGTGTGCCCCTGAATACCTTTTAGACCAATATCCAAAGTATGATCTCTGGCGGCTAAAGACATTCCCTGCGAAGGCGTTAAAGGTACCAGACCTGCCGGTAGCCGCGACATTATATTAATCGCGCTTATAACAGCGGGTCTGTTGTTCGTATGATTTGTTCTTGTGGTTATAGTCGAACCTGGTACTCGATAACGATTATCGTCTATGAACCACTCAAGCCTTGGTAATATATACATCTCTGCGTATTTTGCAGGGTTGTTTCTTGCCATATTTAACTCTAATACGACATTTTTTTCTTCTTCCGTAAGATAATTTACATTTCTAGCTGTATCCAATAAATTTAAATCCCAATCTGGTGTTTGAGCAAAGGCATTAACCGCAAAAACCAATCCGATTACCACGATTACAAACTTTTTCATTTGAAGCTCCTTTAATATTAAAATATCATTTTAATATTATATTTTCAAGATACAAGATTTTTATGTAACCAAAACCGGGACCAACGCCGAAGAAAATATTAAAACCCCGATTGCGAAGCACCCTATGTTTATCTTCCTGATTCTCTGGAGCGTTTAATTGATGAGTATTATATCCCAATACACATTCATATCCTGTAAGGGTTATTATTCCCTTCACTCCGCGTACCGAAAAATCCGGGTATTGTTTGATGAACTCTTCCAGATAAGTTACGGCATCCAGATCATAGGATAATTCACCGCCGTTTCCATTATCAGTCCAGGCTGCTATCGATCCCTTACTATCAATTACCAGTTTATACACAGAGGCATTTTCTTTTACAAAGCTATAATAATTTAAATTGTTAATGGATGATATCATGGCTTTTTTACTAAAAACCGTATTTTCCTATTGACATTTTTCTTTGTTTTTGGCATATTGTTACTAGTTGCCATTTGAAGCGGCACCTTACATTACTGGTCTGGGATTACAATTATTGGTGCCTGGGCTGTTTGATTTTTTCATCCACACCGCTTCGCGGTGCAATCTATTGGCCACCTTAGCTCAGTTGGTAGAGCAGCAGACTGAAAATCTGCGTGTCTGGAGTTCAATTCTCCGAGGTGGCAATAGCTAAGTCTATATAGATAATCAGCATGCTTTTTTTACTTTGCAGGTAAACAAAAATTTTGAGCCTTTTCCCGGTTCGGATTCAACCCAAATATCTCCATCCATCATCTTTACAATACACTTTGACAAAGGAAGCCCTATTCCAATCCCTGAGTATTTTCTTGTTTTGCCTCCATCAGCCTGTTCGAATAAATCAAATAGATATTTTTGCTGCTCTTTTGATACTCCTATGCCATTGTCGGTTACTTCAATTTTAAGCGTAATTACTTCGTTTTCCTCACTATGAATACCCAGACTCAAGCCTACTTTACTCTGTTTAGGCGAAAACTTAATCGCATTTGTCAGTAAATGGATTATTACCTGAGCTATGCGCTTTTCATCGCCTATAAGCATTTTTGGTATTGATTGACAAACCAATAATGAAAGCTCCTGCTCCTTTTTCTTTCTATCCGGATTTGTTTTTTTTAGTACATATCTAATCATCGATTTAATTGAAAACGGTAATTCAACTATTTTAAATGCGCCGCTTCCATCCGACACATCAAGCACGTTGCGCAGCATCGCCAGCAGATGAACGGATGAATCGTAGATTTTATCAACATATGACATAATTTGTTCAGTATCGTCAGAAGTTTTTGCAAGTTCAACAAAACCTAATATAAAGTTCAAGGGTGTTAACATTTCATGGCTCATGCGCGCTAAAAATTCGCTTTTGGCATGGTTTAAGTGTTCAGCAATTTTTTTGTTGTACTTTGCGATTAAAAGGTTTTCTTGCGCCTTTGTTATTTCATTTGTTCTTTCCGCTAATAATTGTTCAAGATACATTGTTAATATTATTTCTCGCTTTGAGAGTTAATAAAAGCATCAGAAAGGAAAAAAAGAGAATCGCAAAATTCACCCTTTTGGAGGACAATTGCCCATAAAGAGATTATTTATGTTTCGAATAACTCAATTAAATCATCTTCCGTTCCATTGCGATACGGATAAGATTGGCGAGATTTTTGGCTCCTGTTTTTATGAGGATCATGTTAATTATCGTTTTGACTGTGTTGATCGAAAGGTTATGGCTTGCGGCGATTTCTGTGCGGGATAAACCGTTGGAAAGATCTCTTAAAATTTCGCTTTCTCTGGGAGATAAGTTGAAAATACCATTCATGCCTGCGGCTTGCTTGTACTCCATAATAATATGGGCTTGACGTTTGGCATAGGATGCGGCCTTTTGATTGATATTTTCCAGCCATGATACGGGAATGCCGCTCCATGATTCTTTAAGGGCTACCGCAGTCAGAGTGCGCATATTCTTACCCAGCTCAATAAAAGGCATTAAAAGATTATTGGGCACAGCTATTTTATATGCTTCAAGTAAAGCGGCAAAGGCCCTTTCTTTATTTTTCATTCTGTAATGTACACAGGCTTCTATAGCCATCATTTCTATCCGCTGGAACAAAAAGGATTCCCTTTGTTTCATTTCCTGTATGTACGACAAAAGAGGAGTGTAGTTCCTTGATATATAGCAGAACCTTGCTTTAATCTGGTTTGCAAAATTTTCATTAAATGCTGCATGATGGTAAGGTGAAAAATCATCCTGAAGCCAATCATGTATATTTTCAGGCATGCCAAGGATATAGAAATACCAGGAAAGTGATATATCATAATTAGTGAAACGGTTGGAGTAATCATTTTCGTCCCGCAGAGTTTTCATTTTTTTTAGTACCTGTTCAGCCTTTGGGTAATTCCCCTGCCAGACAGCGATCCGCAGGGTATAGAATAAAGCTCTGTGAACAAACTCTGTCTGCTCTTTTTCTGGCGTTCTTTTCAACGCGCTTGCGAATAGTTTTTCCGCAGAGGATATATCGCCCTGATAAAACTTTAACTCCCCCTGTGCCAAATCGGCATGCCCTGTATCAAAATTTTTAAAACACTGTGAAAGACAGGCAACTGTCCGCTTTAAAGCGGCGATGAATTCTTCCGGCGCGCCTTCTCTTGAAGACCCGACAAGGCATATCCAGGCTCCAGGACAGGGGCTGATGAAATTACCCGGAGCAACTGGTTCGGGAAAGCATTTACTGAGTTTTTCAAAGTACTTGTCAAAGTCGTAACAGTCGTCTGTTAAACACATTGCGAATCGCACCCTGGCCCAGCTGTAATATATACCGGCCAATGGATTTCTTGCAGGTTCTGCGGAAAGTATGCTTAATTCAAGGTATTTTTTCTCATAATATTCCGCCAATTCAATGGCTTTACTTAATTGTCCCAGTGATACATAACTGCGTAAATGTATAACGGCAAGATAACCTGCTGTTTCAAATGCCTCTGCCGGCGCCCGTTCAAGAATGGCCGCGGTGTATTTTGCAATATCAGGCGGTATTTGAACTGGTAAATCAGGAAAGACAGATGCTATCGAATCATAATCTTTATTTTTTTCAAAGTAGGCTAGCGCATCCAGATAAAAACCATTTCTTTTGCACCAAACCCCGGCAATTGAATAGGTTTCCCTTTTTTGTCCTTCCGAAAGTGATTCCTGTTTTGCCGCAAGAAATTCCAGATACAGAGGATGTATTAGATATGCGTTAATATAACTGTCCTTACGTATAAAGGCATTTTGCTTTTCTAATTCGGTTATAAGTTCCTCATCTCCCATAGCCAGAAGTGCGATAAGTTCAACAGCCAGATGATCTATCAAGGAAAGGCGTATTAAAAAGAACTGTAATTTTTTTGAAATTTCATTCCAATCCTGCGTTTCCATTAATTGAAAAAGGTTTGTCTTCATTGCGTTACGCAAATAGCCGCCGTAACCCGGCGCTTTTTGATATGATCTTGCGATAATATTAATGGCAAAAGCCCAGCCTCCGGTATCCTTCATTATTTCCCGAAGATTGTCCGGCCCGGAGGAAATATTAAATTTGCGAAAATACTGGGTGAGCTCGCTTTCGGTAAATCGCAGGTCATCTTCGTTTATTTTAAATACATGGTTTCTGGATTCGAGGGCGGCGATATTAACGCGGGGGGCGGAACGGGAGATTAAAAACAATGAAGTTCCCGGCGGTAATTTGAAAAGAACGCATTCATTAATAAATCGAATAATGGAAGGGTCTTCTATAAAATGAAAATCATCCAGAACGAGTACTCTCTGCTTCGTTTCAAAATATTTATGCCATAAGCTCAGATATTGATTCTGCTTGTCTTTTGTATCCGGAAAACCAAGCTCTCCGATTGCCTTTGACAGGGTTTTGTTTTCCTTCGCCAGGGTATTAATATAATTTTCCCAAAGGCGTGACATTATATTGTCACGTTCTGAAAGTTGAACCCAGGCTTTTGCTGCCTCATAGTTATTCAAAAAATCATGCGCCGCGCTCGTTTTACCGTAACCGGCGCCTGCGCAGATCACAACCACAGGGTACTTCACGGCTTCCATAAACAGACTATTCAGTCTGGGACGCCCGAAATGAAAGGGGTTGCGGCTGTCATCAGGCGCTTTTGGTATAATTTTCATTAGTATGTTTTATTTTAATTCATTTTTTACTTAAATGCTATCTTAATCGCTCTCCTTAATCATACGGGATTTATAAATAACAGAAAATATGTTATTTTCCAAACCCGTTAAACCATGCGCGTTCTTCAAATGCCTTGTAATCAGGGCGCTTGCCTTCGGTTTCCGGAACGCCGACAGGCAGGAAACCGATTACGATGTAACCGGCAGGGATGTTAAGCAATTTTGATATATTATTTTGTGTTTCTGCGCTGCATGTTACCTGTCCCTCGATCCAGCAGCTTGCATAACCCAGCGCTGTAATTGCAAGTAACATGTTTTGGATAGCAGCGGAATAATCCTGGATGTAAAAATACTTATCCTCATATGCAGGCGTTTTTTGGGTCAATATACAAATACCTGCAGGCGCGCCCTCACCTCCAAAACCGTTTTTCTTTACAAGCTTCGATACAGAGCCAACTAATTCCCTGTCATCAAGGGCGATAAGAGAAGTTGTCTGCTTGTTGCAGCCGCTTGGAGCCGCAAGACCTGCTTCCAGGATTTTTTTCAAATCTTCGCGGGGTACAGGCGTGCTTTTGTATATACCGCGGAAACTGTAACGGTTTTTAATTGCTTCAAATGTGTTCATAATTTACTCCTTAACAAATTCTACATTCACAGCGCGTTTATAGTCAAACCCGCGATCACTTGCTGTTTTTACAGGAAACATCTCAAAATACACAAGCGCATTAGCGCCTAATTTCAATTCAACAGACGGAGCGCCGCAGATACGCTGCGTAGCAACAAGAGGGGATGCGCCTTCACGCAGGAGCGAGCCCTGGGCGGGGGAGAGATTTGCAGGCTCTCCTATGTCGTGCCATATTTTTAACGGATTACAGGTGTCTTCATCTACTGTTCTTGTAACAATGCAGTATTCGCTCCCACCGGATACGCTGTCTTCAAAAGTAAAACAAAGCCTTATTTCTTCGCCCTCTTTGGCAGCAGCGACATTCCATGCAATGCCGCGGTAAGTTCCGTCCTGTTTTTTCAGCACGATAGCTTCGTCTGAACGGTGAATACATTCGCCGTTACCAAGGTCTTTAAAAAACTTAAATGTCCAATACGCAGGCTTTGTTATTTTTCCGTTGGCGACAAGGCCAAAACCGCCGTGAAATGGAGTGAAAGGTACGCCCCATTCTTCAAAAATGTCGCCAAAGGTCCAGTATGAATATGATTCGCAAGTATCTCCAAGACGGGAGAGTAAAAAGGCAATGTATGCGGCATTTATATTAGTATCGTGTATAGGTGTGCGCGGCGAATACGATGTGCTGAACTCTGTAACGTGCATTTCCATACCGCGGAATTCGGGATAGCTGTCAATTATTTCCCGCGATACGTCTGTTTCCGAACAGGCTTTAGAAAGCGGCCTTAATTTTGGATAGCCGTACCGGCCGTCTCGTTCCGGAACAGAAATGGTATACAAATGGCGCGTAATAAAGTCGATGGGTATTTTTTCATCACGGCAAAAATCCAAAAAATCCCTTAGCCAGGAAACATCGTCTACTCCGCATATTGCAGGCCCGCCGACACGAAAATTAGAATCAACTTTTTTTACCGTATATATTGTCTCGCGGAAGAGCTTAAAATATTCCTTTCTGTCGGCATCTTTCCAAAAATAATTAAGGTTCGGTTCGTTCCAGACTTCAATAGGCCAGGATGTAACTTCTTTTGCGCCGTAACGTTCAATCAGGTGCTGCAGTGTTGCGGCAACAAGATCATTCCATTGCGCGTAATCTTTTGGCGGCGTAACATTGCCCTGCCAGTAAAAAACACTCTGATCACCTGAAGCTATTGCCTTGGGCATAAATCCAAGCTCTAAAAATGGCCGTATGCCAAGTTCCAGATAGCTGTCCATCACCAGATCAAGATAGGTAAAATTAAATTCCGGCACAACAACGCCGTCTTCTGTTTTATACTCCTGATATATTGACATATCCTCATGGAACAAACCGTGCCCGCGAATCCATTTAAATCCTATGGTTTCCTGTATAAGCTTTAATTGTTCAAAATATTCTTTTTGAAGCGCAAGTCCCATTCTGCCTGTTCCAATGCACAGGCATGTATTGTTCCTGAACCTGACAACTTCAGAATCCTTTAGTTTATACATTTTATTCTGCACTATATTCTCCTTAAATAATTTCTAGAATAACTCTATCTGATCATTTGTCTTTTCTTCAAATTCTGCAATGTATTTAAACAGATTACCGGTACCAAGGACAATATTATGCTTTTTGCAGATTTCCTGCGCCAGCTTATACAGTTTATTATTATTGTCACTTGTTATTTCGTATTTGTATCCATACTTTTTTTGGTAGACATCCTTAAGCCCCGGGAAATTCTCATCAAGTTTTTTATAAAAATAATCGCGGCTGCCTTCCCGTAAGGTCATGCCTATTCCCCAAAAAATTATTCCGTAAACACCTGCATCAATACAGTAATCCAAAAGGCCGCGCAGATTGTCTTCGGTATCATTTATAAAAGGCAGAAAAGGGCAGAGCCAGACGATTGTTTGAATACCCTTATCCTGCATGATTTTTAGAACTTCATAACGGCGTTTTGTTGTGCAAACATCCGGCTCGATTATTTTGCAAAGCTCTTCATCAAAGGTGGTAAGGGTTGTTTGTACAATGCATTTTGCCTTTTCATTAATGCTGATTAACAGATCAAGGTCCCGCAAGATTAAATCGGATTTGGTTTGAATCGCAATGCCGCAGCCGTATTTATCGATTATCTCCAGACAGGAGCGGATGCCGGCAAGATTTTCAGGAATTGGAATATAAGGATCGCTCATAGCTCCTGTGCCGATTATGCATTTTTTTCGTTTTCTTTTAAGCGCGTCTTCCAGAAGAGAAGGAGCGTTGGACTTTATCTGCACATCTTCAAAGTCATGGTTAATTTGATAGCACCTGCTCCTTGAATCGCAGTAGATACAGCCGTGAGTGCAGCCTCTGCTTATGTTCATGCCATTACGCGCGCTTAAAATCCCCTTTGCTTCCTTTAAATGCATATATTAATATATCATAATCATAAGTTTTTTGATATAATAGGCATTAATGAAAAACATGGTAATAATATTATGTTTAATTTTTTCCGGATGCGCTGTCTTTGCAAATAAAACATATTTCTATGTATTTGGCAGAATAGAAGAAGTACCCGATACTGAGTTTCATACATACATTACATGGAAAGACATAGATCAAAATAAATATTCCCGGAAAAATATATATTTTAACTCCGGCGGAAATTTGCTTCAGGGATTTATTTACGGCGAAAACAATAAAAATGGCCTTGTAGTTATTTCCCAGGGGCTGGGAAATACAGCGGACCATTATCTGCAAATCATTATGTATTTTATAGATAAAGGCTGGAAAGTATTTTCATATAATAATACCGGAGTCAGCGGAAGCGAAGGAGACAGCGTCAGGGGTTTAACTCAATCGCTTTTTGATCTTGATGCTGCGCTTGCTTATATTAATGATCTTAGTGAATTAAATGATTTGCCAATAATGCTTGTGGGGCATAGCTGGGGAGGCTTTGCAGCTTGCGCAGTGTTAAATTACCAGTGGAAAATAAACGCTGTTGTCAGTTTTGCCGGTTTTAATAATGGCAATGAGGTTATTAATAATCAGGGAGCAATAAAAATCGGCGGATTTTTTTATTTATTTTCAAAAGAAATAAATGATATTGAAAAAAAGCTGTTCGGCGGTGCATCGGAACTTACGGCGGTTGGCGGAATAAACAATGCAGGTATTCCGGTAATGATTGTGCAAAGTTCTGATGATGATGTAATCCTGGCAGAATCTACTTCCATATACGCTCACAGGAGCAGTATTGTAAATCCTCTTGCAGAAATTATTTTTTTGGACGGCGAAAACGCAGCCGGCCATGAATTTGTGTTTTGCTCTAAGGCTCAAAGGGAGTATGTAAAATGGGCGTATGACAGCTGGAACATATATAAATCAAAAAATAAAAACGGATCAAAAAAACAATGGGAAGAAGAAAATAATTTTGATGTATTTAAGGCGAATGAACTTAATCTGGAATTAATGGATCGAATAAATAATTTTTTTGAAAATGCAAAAAAAACACGCTGACGGTAAAAATGAGCGTATTCATTAAACAAGATTATATTCAAAAGGATAAAAGCTTCGCTTGCGTACAGAACTTATCAGTTAATTGGCAAAAGCAGCGATAATTATTCTTTGGGAAACAGGTTTTTTTGTAAATTTATCAAGTTTTTCCTGTCAAAATACATGAAATAAAATAATCCGGCAGGCGCAAATTAGCCGCCGGCTTATGATTTAGCGGATACTTATATATATTGACATAAAACTAAAGATGCGTACATAATGAATTTCACTTAATTCTTATACAGGATATGTATTTTCATATCTTATTTGGAGGAATTTTATGATTGTAAAAAATGAATTAATTACCTGGACTGACAGGTTTTCATGCGGAATAAAATTAATAGATGAGCAGCACAGGGAACTTGTTAATTTAGTAAATGAAATGTTTAACCATGTCACAGGAAACGATCTTCAGGAACATAATTATTTTAACAGAGTTATTAATGATGCGGTTACTTATGTTAAAACGCACTTTGCCACAGAAGAAAAATTAATGATTGCGACCAAATTCGATGGTTACGCAGAACACAAGAAAGAGCACGATAGTTTTGTGCTTGCCGTTGTTGAAAACATCAGGGATTATGAGGCTGGAAAACGCCTTACTCTTTCATCTTTTACAAAATTCCTGAAAGACTGGGTTCTTTCTCATATCGCATTAATGGATAAAAAGTATTTTGAATACTATAAAAAGATCGCCACAAGAAAGGCTGACGGCAAATTAAGTATAACATCCGCCGATGTAATATCTGCAAATGCACGCAATGCCGCGCAAAGATGACACTGGAAATCAGCTTGAATTGATCCTGTAATAACGGCCGCATCCCTTATACTTTCATTGAGGATGCCGCTTCGTTAATATTGTATTTTTCGTTTACAAGGTTAATAATGAGGTAGTATGCTGTTTTCAATAATAAAGCAAAATTCCCGCGCAGCATTAGCGACGAAATTCTCGGTACACCTTTTATTATTGCTTTTTGTAATTATCTTTATTACATTAAATTTATTTAATTTTATATTTATGAGGAATATTTATCAGGATAACCTTCATAAACTGATGATCGAAAAAATGAATGAGGCGCAGTCCAGGGTACTTATGCCGCTGAAGGGACTGGAAGTAACGCTTAAATTTATATCGGATAATATACAAAATATGATGTTAGGCGGCGAGAGCCTGGATGCAGTTTTGAAATATCTGGATGAGTGTTCTGACCCTGCTAACAAAGCAAGACTTTCTGTTATCGATTACAGTTCTGTTTTTGGTTTTTTTCCGCAAATAGGGTTGTTCCATGACGGAGGTAATTTCGTTGCGCCGCCAGGATATAATCCGTCACAGAGACCATGGTACACAGCAGGCGCATCAGGCGGCGGAGAACTCATGTTTGTGCTATACGTAGATGCGGCGGAAGGGGAGAAGCATACTTTCGCATACTCACGCGGTATTTTCGACAACGAAGATAATTTGATTGCCGTCATTGCTATGGAAGTAGCGACTCATGTTATAACTGATTATCTTGTGGAAAAATATCTGCCTGAAGGCGGTTATGGATTTATACTGGATGAAAACTTAAGGGTGCTTGCCCATCCAAACCAGGATTTTATGTTCAGATATTTATTTGATATAAACAGCGAACTTGCTGATTTTACATATGAACTAAAAAACGGTATTAATATTTCAGAACGCAGGCTGCTTAACTACAGAAATGAAAGGTCAATTGTATTTTGTCAGATACTGGAAAATGGCTGGTATGTGGGAATAATGGCAAACGTAAAATATTTTTACGCAGACATGAATACAATGACAGCAATTTCAATTATTATATGTATTATTTTAGGTGTTATTCTTTGCGTTATTATGGCAAATATTGTAACAGCATGGAATAAAGCGTACGAGGCAAGCCGGCAAAAAAGTACTTTTCTTGCAACTGTAAGCCATGAGATACGCACGCCCATGAATAGTATTATCGGATTCTCCGAGCTTGCGATGGATGACAATATACTGCCTGCAACCAAAGATTATATCGAAAAAATACATGAAAATGCAGAAGGGCTTTTACTGATTATTAATGATATTCTGGATATGTCTAAAGTTGAATCGGGCAAAATGGAAATGGAAAATATTCCTTTTGATATTCATGATTTATTAAAAAACTGCCGCAGTTTAATCATGCCCAAGGCTATTGAAAAAGGCCTTGTATTGTATTTCTACGCAGAGCCGAGCGTAGACAAAAAACCTCTGGGGGATCCTTTCCGGCTGCGGCAGGTTCTTGTAAACATCCTTTCCAATGCCGTAAAATTTACGAATAAGGGTACAATAAAGCTTGTCGTACAGATAAAAGAGAAGACAGAAAAAACTATCACAATGAGATTTGAGATAAAAGACAGCGGTATTGGCATGACAAGTGAACAAATTTCAAGAATATTTGATCCGTTTCTACAGGCGGAAGCGGGCACAACGCGTAAATTCGGCGGCACGGGACTTGGACTTGCCATAACAAAAAAAATAGTGGAAGCCATGGGAGGAAAGATTTCTGTAGAAAGTACGCTGGATGTCGGGAGCAAGTTCAGCTTCGAAATTAAATTTAATACGATAGACAGTACAGATAATGATATGCTTTTATATAACGAAAAAATAAATCTTAACAAGATTAAAAAACCTTTTTTTGACGGAGAAGTTCTGTTATGCGAAGATAACAATATGAATCAGCATGTTATTTACGAGCATTTGGCCAGAGTTGGCATCAAAACAGTTGTGGCGGAGAATGGTAAAATCGGTCTTGACATGGTTAAAGAACGCATAGAAAAAAACATAAAATTATTTGATTTAATTTTTATGGATATACATATGCCCGTGATGGACGGTATTGAGGCAGCTGAAAAAATCATGGGGCTTAATATCGGTATTCCAATAATAGCTCTGACTGCAAATATTATGTCTGAAGACAGAGAACTTTACAAAGAAATGGGGATGAACGGCTATTTGGGAAAACCATTTACATCACAGGAATTATGGCACTGCCTGCTGAAATATCTTAAGCCTGTGGTTTGTAAAAATGAGATTTCATCCATAAAAGGGCCGCTTGATAATGAGTTACGCAGTAAAATAATAAAGATATTTGTAAAGGATAATAAAGGAAGATATGATGAGATAATTGAATCTTTAAAAAATGGTGATATTAAAACAGCGCACAGACTGGCGCATAATATGAAATCAAATGCGAGCCAGCTTGACAAGGCAGACTTGCAGCAGGCTGCCAAAGAAGTGGAAGACGCTCTTAAAAACGGAGAAAACCTTGTTACTCAATATCAGATTGAGCGCCTGCAAACTGAATTGAATGCAGTATTAAATGAGTTTGGTCAATTTATCAGCGAATTTGATACCAAGCAGGATTCATCACAGCAGCTTGATAAAACAGCATCGCTTAAACTTCTTGATGATTTAAAACCGGTATTGATTGAAAATAATATAAATTGTCTTTTATATATAGACGATCTTCGCTTAATACCAGGGAGCGAAGAGCTGATTAGCAGAATAGAAAATTTTAAATTTACTGCCGCTGTAGAAACGCTTGTTGAATTAAAGAATAAAATTAAATAATTTTCATTATATTTTAATTAAAAATGTTTTAATTTGCGCCGAATTTCCTTGTCATGTAATATAAAAAAAACATATATTTAATGTGTAGTTAAAATTTACGTAAATTTGAGAATAATCCCTTATTATTTGTTAATTTTTAATATTTAAGGAGTTAATCATGATCTATTGTAAATCAGAACTCATTACATGGTCTAATACATTTTCCTGCGGAATAAGAATAATTGACGAACAGCACATGGGTCTTGTTGAACTGGTTAATGAAATGTTCAGTCATGTAACAGGTGATCAGCAGGAAGAAGCCGATTATTTTAAAAGGGTTTTTCAGGAAGCGGCAAGATATATCAAAGTACATTTTGCAACGGAAGAAAAAATTATGCTTTTAACCAATTATAAAGGTTATAACGAGCATAAAGTAGCCCATGAAAGTTTTATTGCAACTGTTACAGGTTACATACTGGATTTTAAGGCAGGCAAGAGATTTTCGCTTTATTCATTTACAAAATTTCTTAAAAATTGGGTTTTATCTCATATAGCGGTAATGGATAAGCAGTATTTTCAATACTTAAGAAGAACTGCTACAAGGAAAGAAAACGGAAGATTGAGTATTTCTTCGGCTGATATAAGAAAGGCCATGTGAAAAATCAATACCGGTATAATCAGGATGGAGGGCGTTTATTATGGAAAGCAACAATGTTTTTTTAAATGGAAAAAAGCATAATAATTTTTGCTGGGAAAACCTCGGCGATATTAAAGTAGGAAGAGGTGATTTGGGCGAAGAAATGCCGGTTCTTGTTTACCGCCTGATGCAATATACAATGCTGGATGTACTAACAAGAGAATACGATGTTGACAAAGCCAACGATTATTTTTGTAAAGCCGGATACCTTGCAGGGACTGAGTTTGCAAAAAATGTTCTTGATTTATCGGCGGATTTTAATGCTTTTATCGCAGGTTTGCAAAAAGTATTGCAGGATTTAAAGATTGGCGTTCTGCGTATGGAGGCCTATGATCCGCAAACCGGAGATATTATACTTACAGTTGGACAGGATTTGGATTGCAGCGGGCTGCCTATTACATATGAAAATGTATGCAGTTATGATGAAGGATTTATTTCAGGTATCCTGGAAATGTATACAGGAAAAAAATATATTGTCCGCGAGGTAGATTGCTGGGCAAACGGAGACAGAGTATGCCGCTTCAGCGGCTCTGTAGCGGAAACATGATAAATACGGACGGAGGATGAAAAGGAGTCCATAATGGAGGTTTTATTTAATTATCTGCGTGACGTGCTATATGATCCTGAAAAAGCTGTTTTAAATATAGATGATCTTCCGGATGATTACAGGGTTTTTGGAAGCGGACTGCTTTATTTTACAGAATGCGTAATGGAAACAAAGGCGCTTGCGCATGCTTTATCAAAGGGAGATCTGACAGGCAAGCTTCCTTCCCGCGGCAATGAAATTGCCGCCCCGTTGAAATCTTTGCATGCATCTTTAAAACACCTTACATGGCAGGCTCAGCAGATTGCAAAAGGCGATTATTCGCAGCGCATCGCATTTATGGGTGATTTTTCCAATGCTTTCAATACGATGGTAGAACAGCTTGCAGAAAGGCAGAAAAAGCTTGAATGTGAAATTAATCAAATCCAAAAAAAATCAAAATCGCTGGAACAGGGCAATTTACTTCTTTCCGCTCTTATGCAATATGTGCCTCAGCAGATTATTGTTATAGATAAAAATACGCGGAAAATACTTCTTATGAATGATATAGCCAAAAACGAAGTAAATAACGATTCAGGCTATCTTGATAATCTGATTAAAACAATTTCAGGACGGGAAACTGCCAATGACGGACAGGAATTTGAAGTAATTTATTTACAGGGCGGACATGTACGCTATTTTATGATCAGAACTTATTCCCTTGAATGGAAAAATACAAATGCGGAAGTTTATACAATTAGTGATATAAGCGCGACAAAAAGTAAAATAGAAGAGCTGGAAAATCATGCGTACAGGGATAATATTACGCAGTTGTATAACAGGGCATTCGGAATGCTTACGCTGGACAGCTGGCTCCATGAAAAAAGGCGTTTTTCGCTTGTTTTCGCTGATTTGGACGGCCTTAAATATATTAATGACGAATTTGGTCATAAGGAAGGCGATAATTATATTTTTAATGCCGCAAAATATTTAAAAACATTTTCCGCCGTATCATATGCAGAAAGAACTGCAGCTAATGATAATTCAAAAAAGGACATAACAAAAACAGATACAGTTGTCTGCCGTATTGGCGGTGATGAGTTTATGGTGCTTGCATCGGACATAAATTATGATGAAGCCTTCACTGCAATGAAAAAAATATATGACAATTTTTTAAATGATGAAAGCTTAAAGAAAAAAAAGTATCCGTACAGTTTCAGTTTTGGGATTGCCGCGGTTGAAAAGAATAATAATTTATCTGCAAGCGAAATCTTGAGTATTGCTGATGAAAAAATGTATGAAGACAAGCGCGCAAGGAAGAAAGAACGAAAAAATTAGATCATTAGCACCTTATTTAATAAAAGGCATTAAATTATAACTTGCGGGAAACAGGAATATGCCGTATACTTTAAATTAAACAAAAAACTTGCCTGAACAGCCATTTATACAGTTTTTGGTTAGATTCAAGATAAAAAAAAGCCTCAAGAGGTAGAATAGTGCAAAAAGAAGACAAATATAGAATACCTGTTGATTATTATATTATGTTTTGTATTTGCGTATTGTTCATTATAGTGGCATTTTGCCAGGATACTCCGCAGCAAATCCTGGAAGGTTACTTTAAGATACATACTTCAAGAAGCGTTTTAATAACCGATTATATTGAACTTGCAGGTATTGGAGCTGCGCTTGTAAACTCGTCAATCCTTGTTATTTTTAATTTATTCCTTCTTGTGCTTAACAAGCGCGATCCCAACGGAAAAATTATCGCATCACTTTTTCTTACGATAGGTTTTTCACTCTTTGGAAAAAATATGTTTAATACGCTTCCCATTATGGCAGGCGTCTGGTTTTACGGTAAAATTACAGGCAAGAAATTTTCTGAAATGGTAATCTTTGCAATGGTCTCAACGACAATTGCTCCAATAGTAAGCGAAGTTGCTTTTTTGGACGAAAGCACAAGCATATTCAAAATAATCGCCGCATACGGTATCGGGATATTTGCAGGTTTTATTTTTCCTGTAATTGCAGATTATGTAAAGGTGATGCATAACCATTACTGCCTTTATAACGGAGGAATTGCCGGAGGTTTCATTGCTACAATGTTTGCAGGTTTTTTAAGGAGCATAGGAATAGAAATAATACCGGAAAATTTATGGGATACAAGCCATACATATCAGCTTGCAATACTTGCATATTCAATTGCATTTGGGCTGATTGTTTATGGAATAGTTACGGATAAACCCGGCAATGCCCTGAAAAAACTATTAAACCTGATAAATGAAAAAGACCCTGATGACTGCGATTATCTTACAAAGTACCATAGTACATGTTATATAAATATTGGCATTATGTGCATAATCTCTACAAGCGTGATGCTTGTGCTCGGAAAACCCATAAACGGCCCTATACTGGGAGGAATATTTACAGTATCAGGTTTTGCGGCCTGCGGCAAACATATTAAAAATGCAACTCCGATTATATTGGGAAGCATTATTGCCGTATATCTTAATCATCTTGACAGAACAGCTTCTGTAAATACCCTTGCAATTCTTTTTTCTACAGGACTGGCTCCAATTGCGGGAAAATTCGGATGGCACTGGGGTATTATCACAGGTTTTCTGCATGTTTCAATTGCAATATTTATTGGAGATGTAAACGGCGGATTGAATCTTTATAATAACGGATTTGCGGGGAGCTTTATTGCCGTATTAATACTGCCTATAATTATTGCATCCAAGACACTAAATACCAAGGTTAGGCTTAAAATAAAAAAATACTTTTTAATGAAATAATATTTTTGTTGCAACCTGATCAATCAATATAAGTAAACCAAGTATCCCTGTATAAATTGCAAAACCAAAAAGTGATTTTTCCCTGATTATTTTTAACATAAACTTGACTGCAAAAAAACCTGTAATTGCCGCTGTTAGAGTCCCTGCTATAACAGCTGCTGCGCCGATACTGTAATCCGCAGCTTTGCCTCCGGCAAGATCCTTTGTTTGCAGTACAACAGCGCCCAAAATTGCCGGAATAGAAAGAAGGAATGAAAAACGCGCTGCAAAATCACGGTCAAGTTTACGAAAAAGAGCGCCGCTTATTGTCGCTCCCGAACGGGATATTCCTGGAGGAATTGCGATTGCCTGCATAATGCCGATTATCAAGGCGTCAATAAAACTCATATTTTCAATATTTTTAAAATTGATTTGAACATCGCATGTGTCTTTTTGCTTCGCATAACGCCTTGAAAGAAGTTCCGCAGTTACAAGCAGTACAGTGGTGATAAGAAAACACCAGCCCAAAAATTGCGCTGTGTTGAAAATGTTTTCTATAGAATCCTTAAATAAAAGGGCTGTAATCACAGCCGGAATTGTCGCCAGTATTAAAAAGAGCGTAAGTTTCTGAAAAGGTTTTTTAAGTATTCCCCAAATATCCTTCCATAGAACAATAAAAACCGCAATCAATGTTCCTGCATGAAGCATTGTGTCAAAAAATAGGGAAGGCTCCTTTATATCGAATGCCTTTTGCAAAAGCACAAGGTGTCCGGAACTGCTGACAGGCAGAAACTCCGTTAATCCCTGTATAATTCCCAGTATTATTGCTTCTATAATGCTCATTACTCATGCTCCCTAATGCGGTAAAATCATCGCATGTACTTTTATATTTCTTTGCGCAGCTTCGTTATGCGCCATTTCCTTTGTTATTTTTCCCCTTGGCCTTGGATGCGGGGGAGCATCGCCGATTAAAATCATCAGTCTTGCCTGCGCTTCCCATGGAAACCTCGTTGCTCCGTCAAAAAGAGCCTCATAAACCGCTTCCGGTATATCGCCTCCGCCCTGAACGCGTATGGCATTTAGATCCCGCTGAAAACGCGCAAAGTCATTTGTAAACGGAATAACCCTTGTAAGGTAAGTATCATAATAATCTTTAAATTGAACCATGCCAATCCTGAAAGAAGGAAATCCGCCCAGCATTTCCTGGAGCATGGGAATTAGCTTTTCACGTAGCGGATCTATGTATTTTTTCATACTGTTTGTAGTATCAATGCAGATAACAAGATCAAGGGTTTTACCCCTTTCCGTTTCCAGTACTGTTTTTATTTGATTTACGATATCATCGGGGTTTTGAATCGTTATTAATTCACCGCTGCCTGATCTTGCTATTTCCCTGAATGCTTCCAGCGCTTCAGGAATATAGATACCCGCAGGCGGTCCCGGAGGAGCTTCCTGTTTTGCTTCCAGAATAAAAGGATTATCTCTGAATGCGCCGCGGTAATCAGCGTAGGGCAGCGCAAAAGCTCTGATATTTAAAAAAGTTCCGTCTGTAAGATAAACTTCCCCGTGCCGGCCTCCTTCATAGCCGTAATAGAGCATGTAAGGCATGTAGATGTGAAAGACTTGCCCAAGAACAGGATGATTAACAACAGTGGAAGAAATAAGTGAGTATATTCTGCTTTCCCTGGGAATTGGCACACCATTTAAAAGACGAGTCTCATTGCCGTTTACAGGGTTCCATTCACCGGCACGGTATGCGTAATTGTCGGCTCTCATATTCGGATCTCTTGTTGATTCCGTTAAAAGCACAGATGAGATATCAGGTTTTTTCCTTATAAAAAGGTGGAATCCGCCTTCTGCCCTTAATTCCAGCAGTAAATCACCGGAAGCAATGCTTAAATCCTGCGCGTAAACGGAAATGCCAAAAAAAGCAAAAATTAAAAAGGATACAAGACATTTTTTCATGATATATTATCGGAATTTATAGATATTACAGTAATAATTACATTTTTTCTGTCTTTATCATGCAGCGAAGAATCAGTTTTATAATTTCAGATAATACAATAATGCTGAATGCAACTGCGAATATTCTTCCCCATAATTCAAGCGGCATAGGGACTGTACCAAAGACTGCTCCTGCAAATTGAATGATTAATACCTGCAGAATTATGGTAGTAGTTGTAACTGCAAGCATTAATTTATTTTTAGTAAAATGTTTTGAGATTGCCGTTGTAAAAAGTTCGCGGCAGTTAAATGCGTTAAAAAGCGCAAAGAGCGCGAACAAGGCAAAGACAACTGTAGATGAGTATTGCTCTCCTGCGTTTAAAATGTCAAGTTTGTGCTGTAAAATTGATATTACAGAAATATATAAACTGCTTAAAAAAATACGGATTAATAAGGCTCTGGAAAGGATGTTTTCGTTTCGTTTTACAGGAGGCCTTTTCATAAGATCGCTGTGAATTGGTTCAAGGCCAAGTGCCAGCGCCGGAGGGCCGTCCATGATTATGTTAATCCACAGCAAGTGCAGGGCAGACAAAGGCGTTTGCAAACCCAGGATGGTTGTAGAGACAAGCACCGTTATAACAGCGGCCGCATTTACAGTTAACTGGAAGCAAATGAAGCGCTTGAAGTTTTCATAGATGCCTCTTCCCCAGCGGATTGCCTTAACAATTGTTGCAAATGAATCGTCTAAAAGAACTATATCGCTTGCTTCCTTGGAAACTTCAGTGCCGGATATGCCCATAGCAATTCCAACATCCGCATTTTTTAAAGCAGGCGCATCGTTTATACCGTCTCCTGTAACCGCTACAACATTTCCCTGTGCCTTTAATAAATTTACAACACGCATTTTAATTGAGGGAGTGCTGCGCGCAATAACGGCAATGGACGCAAGTTTTTTTACAAGTTCATCGTCGCAGAGCGATTCAATTTCACGCGCTTCAACTGCTACCTGATCATCGCATAAAACGCCAAGCTCATTTGCGATTGCGGCAGCTGTAACAATATTGTCTCCTGTAAGGATCTTGATTCCAACGCCTGCAAGACGGCATTGATTTACTGCATCAAAAACATCTGAGCGCAGCGGATCGGAAATAGCGGCAAACCCGTCAAAAGTCATATCGCTCTCTATGGAATATTCGTCAAATTCAGGTTTAAAAGTAAATTTTCTGCTTGCAAATGCTATAATCCTGCATGCTTTCTTCTGCCAGAAAGTAATCTGCTCCTCTATGTCTTTTTTTGAATTTTCGTTCATGCCGCAAAGCATAAATATTTTTTCAGGGCTGCCCTTGCTGTAAGCTGTAAATGAGTCTTTGTCCTGCATAATTGTTGTCATGTTTTTTTTCTCGGATGAGAAAGGGAACACATGCGCAATATTTTCATTTTTACGTTTTTCACTGTAATCCCAGCCGGCTTTTTCCGCTGCCGTTAAAAGCGCGCACTCTGTAGGATTGCCTATGAAAAGGCCGCCTTTGCCGAGTTCCGCCGTACTGTTAACGCAGATATTACGTAAAATATTTTCGTTTTTTATTTCACCGTTTACAGTCATTTTGTTTTCTGTCAATGTTCCTGTCTTATCAGAGCAGATCACATTAATGCAGCCGACGGTCTCGGATGCGATAATTTTTTTTACAAGGGCGTTCTGTTTTGATAGTTTGATAATGTTAAGGGAGAGAGAGACAGCTACAATTGCAGGCAGTCCTTCAGGCACTGCGGCTACAATAAGGACAATGCTTAGCAAAAAAGCGTCCATAATGTTTTTAAATGTCATGCTGCCGGTTTGCGCAAATGATATTAACTGAAAAGTAAAAAGTACTGCGGCGGCGATTATACCGGCTAACGCAATCAGCTTGCCCATTCTTCCAAGACGTTCCTGCAAGGGGGTAGTGGTTTTTTGCGAGTCTGAAAGTTCACTTGCAATTTTGCCGAATTCAGTTTTGCCGCCGACTGCGGTTACAAGCAGTTTGCCGAAACCGTTTGTAATAAATGTCCCTGAATACAGCATGTTATACCGTTCTGCAAGAGGGGTCTTTTCATCTGTTATTATTAAAGAAGCATTCTTTTTTGCAGGAATGCTTTCTCCTGTAAGCGCGGACTCATCCGATGCAAGCTGTGTGCTTTCCAGCAGTCTTCCGTCGGCGGGAATTTTATCACCGGTTGACAGCAGAAGGATATCGCCTGTAACAATATCGCGCTGATTTAACATGACGGCTGTTTTATTGCGCAATGCCTTGACAACAATGTCTTCATTAATTCTGTTCAGGGCTTCAAAAGCCTTTGCGCTCTTGCCTTCCATCGCCACAGTAATTACAACGGAAATGGAGATTGCAGCAAAAATTCCAATTACTTTTAATATATCTGTTTCTCCGCCTGTAGCGGCACTTAGAATGTTTACGATAAGCGCAATTGAAGCTGCCAATACAAGAAGGAGGATCATGGGTTCTGTAACAGATACCCAAATGCGTTTTAAAAGTGATTCAGGTTTTGTCCGTGTTAAGAAATTATAGCCGTACCTGGCAGCATTTTCTAATACTTTTTCATCTGTAAGGCCGTCATTTATATCAACTCCGTAACGGCTTGTCAATTCTGCCTTGTCTGCCAGGAACTCGTTCATTTTTCCTCCAAAAAGATCAGCAGGAGCGCACAACAATTGGGAAAAATTATTTTTTTGCAGATGTCTTTCTTTTGCTGCCTGCTGCTTTTGCTTTAGCCGAAGCTGCTTTCTTTTTGCCCGTGCCGCTGTTTTCTTCTTTTTTGACAAGAGAATGAACTAAAACAGGAAGTCCGTAGAGTTTTACAAAGCCTTTAGCATCGGCATGGCTGTAAAATTCACCTGTTGTAAAACTTGCAAGGTTTGCATTGTAAAGTGAATTGACAGAGGTGCTGCCTGCGGCGATGATCGAGCCTTTGTACAATTTTAACCTAACCTTGCCTGTCACAGCATTCTGAGTGCTGTCTACAAAAGCGCTGAGCGCCTCGCGTAAGGGAGTAAACCAAAAGCCGCCGTAAATAAGCTTGCTCATTCTTACGGAAACCTGCTGCTTAAAAGAAAAAGTTTGCCTGTCAAGGCAAAGGCGCTCAAGTTCCTTGTGAGCGAAGTAGAGGATTGAACCGCCCGGAGCTTCATAAACGCCGCGGCACTTTACTCCGACAACGCGGTTTTCCACAAGGTCAGTAATGCCAATACCATGGGCGCCGCCGATTTTATTAAGAGCATTTATAAGAGCCAGGCCTTCCATTTTTTTTCCGTTAAGTCCGGCCGGAATTCCTTTTTCAAAATCAATTTCTATGTATTCCGGTTTATTGGGAGCTTTTTCCGGTAGTACTGTCATGGAGAGCAGCTTCTTATATTGAGGTTCCGCTGCCGGATCTTCAAGTTCGAGTCCTTCATGGGAAACATGCCAGAGATTATCATCTTTTTTGTATGATTTTTTCTTGCTTACAGGCAGGGGTAGTTTTCTTCTTGCAAGATACCTCATTGCATCTTCACGGCTTTTTAATTTCCAGATGCGCCACGGAGCGATTATTTCCAAATCCGGAGCAAGGGCAATAATTCCAAGATCGAAACGAACCTGATCGTTTCCTTTTCCGGTTGCTCCATGCGCGACGGCTGCGGCTTTTTCCCTTCGGGCATAATCAACTAGTACTTTGGCAATAAGAGGCCTTGCCATGGAGGTACCCAAAAGATATTTATCTTCGTACACGGCGCCTGCTTTCAGCGCGGGCCAGATGTACTGCTCTACAAAATCTTTTTTTGCATCTTCGATATAGAATGCGCTTGCGCCTGCTGTCAGCGCGCGTTTTTGAATCGCCTTCCAGTCAACTGTCTGTCCCACATCAACGCAAACAGCTATTACTTCGCAATCCTGATTTTCTTTTAACCAGGGAATGATAACTGTTGTATCAAGCCCTCCTGAATAGGCTAAAACGATTTTCTTTTTCATTATAAAAACTCCTGTAATAATTATTAATAACTTGCTAATTATCTTAAATTTAGTTAATTTACACAAGACTTATACGCAGTTTTCACAGTATTTTAAGGATAAATATTGCCGATAATCATGTTAGGCATTATGAAAAAAAGCGTAAAACATAAAAAAAACGTTAAAAAGACACCTAAAAAAAGAAAAAAGAATGGATTTTCCGATGCAATAAAAGCTTTTTTGCTGGCTGGAGTAATCGTCGCAGTCTCCGCTGTCATTTCATTTACATTTATAATGATTCACTCATCATTAAATAATAAAAGTGAAGCTGAGTCACAGGAAAATATAAGCCATATTGATGATACAGATGATATAATACCTCCTCCTATAGAAATTATTACAGAGCCAAAAGTTGATCCTGTACCTGTAAACAGGCAATCAGGCGCTTCAAGACCAGCTCAGAATAACGCGGCGCAAAATCAGACAGCGCAGAATAATGCAGCACAGAATAACACAGCACAGAATAACACGGCGCAGAGCCAGAGTGCTCAGAATAACACGGCTCAGAATCAGACAGCGCAGAATAACGCAGCTCAGACTCAAAGTGCGCCATCTTCTTCGGCTGTAATTCAAGCGCCTGCTGAGGCAAATAAAGGGATTGTAGTATTTGTTATAGATGATGCCGGAAACAATCTTGCGGAACTTGAGCCGTTTTTGCAAATTCCCTTTCCCCTGACAATTGCCGTTTTGCCCGCTCTTCCGTATTCTGCGGAAGCGGCGCGGCGTATAAGAGCCGCAGGCAAGGAAGTAATTCTTCATCAGCCAATGGAAGCAATAGGCGCGCAGGAGCCGGGCCCCGGAGCGATTTATTCGGGTATGAGCGCGCGCGAAATAAGGACAATACTTGCGCGTAACGTTTCGGAGGTGGGACCTGTAAGGGGAATCAACAATCACCAGGGGTCAAAAATAACCATGGACAGGGAAATGATGCAGACGATTCTGGAGTTCTGCGCCGAGAATGGCCTTTATTTCCTTGATTCAAGAACGACGCCTGAATCGGTTGTTCCGGAAGTGGCTCAGACTATGGGAATGAAAATAGCGCAAAGAAATGTGTTTATTGACAATGAGCAGAGTAAAGATTCGATGCTGGCTTTTATTACAGGGGGGCTTGCAAGAGCGCAGAGAAGCGGCAGCGCGGTAATGATTGGCCATACCTGGTCAAAAAATCTGGCGCCCCTTTTAAAAGAGCAGCACCGGCATTTTACCGAACAGGGTTATGCAATAAAGACAGTTTCAGATTTTCTTAGATAACCTGCCTGTTTTTTAATGCCTTATCTTGTAAACATCAAAAAAAATTACTATTATAATTTTACCCAGTTCCCAGCAAAGGGAAGAAGTCTAGTTCCTTAGGAGGACATATATGTCACAGCGAAAAATTATTATTATAGGCGCAGCCGGCCGGGATTTTCACAATTTTAACACCTTTTACCGCGATAATCCTTCTTATAAAGTAGTGGCTTTTACAGCAGCGCAAATTCCCGATATTGCAGGACGTAAATATCCTTCGTCTCTTGCAGGCAGCCTCTATCCTGACGGCATTCCCATATATGTACAGGATGATCTTGAGCATCTTATAAAGGAACTTGACGCTGATGAATGTGTTTTTGCATACAGCGATGTTCCATATAACGTTGTCATGGGCATTAGCGCAAAGGTGAACGCAGCCGGAGCTGATTTTACATTGCTGGGATATAAAAACACCATGATAAAAAGCACAAAGCCTGTTATTGCAGTCGGAGCAATCCGCACAGGATGCGGAAAAAGCCAGACTTCCCGGCGCATTGCAGAAGCGTTAATGGCACGTAACTTAAAAGTGATAGCTGTCCGCCATCCCATGCCCTACGGCGATCTTGAGGCTCAGAAAGTGCAGCGCTTCGCAGGCATAAATGATCTTGTAAAGCATAACTGCACAATAGAAGAAATGGAAGAATATGAACCTCATATCGCGCGCGGAAATGTAATTTATGCAGGTGTAGATTATGAGGCTATCCTGCGCGCTGCAGAAAATGATCCTGCCGGCTGCGATGTAATTCTTTGGGACGGCGGAAACAACGATTTCCCGTTTTATAAACCCGATTTAATGATTACAGTTGTTGATCCGCACAGGCCGGGGCACGAATTATCCTATTATCCCGGAGAGGTAACGCTTCGGATAGCAGATGTTGTTGTTATAAATAAAATAGACAGTGCCGATTTTGACAATATTCAAAAAGTAAGAAGCAATATAGAACTTGTAAATCCCAATGCTGTAGTTATAGACGCTGTTTCGACAATAAGCGTAGATAAACCTGAAGTGATAAAGGGCAAGAGGGTTTTAGTGGTAGAGGACGGCCCGACTCTTACTCACGGTGAAATGAAAATAGGAGCGGGTATTGTTGCAGCGCGCAGATTCGGCGCAGGTGAAATAGTTGATCCCCGCGCTTTTGCAGTCGGCAAGCTTGCGGAAACTTTCCGCATATATCCGCAAATAGGAAACCTGCTACCGGCTATGGGTTACGGCGAACAGCAGATGAAAGATCTTAGCGCAACAATCGAAAAGACTGACTGTGATTCTGTAATAATAGCAACGCCTATCGATCTTGAAAGAGTAATAAAGATCAATAAACCGTGTACGCGCGTTGAATACAGTCTGCAGGAAATCGGATACCCAAATATGGATGATGCTCTTAAAAAATTCATAGACAGTATAAAAAGATAGTTCCGGCACAGGATAATAAGAAATGAAAATCCTGGGTATCGAAACATCCTGTGACGAATGTTCCGCTTCTGTTGTTGAAGATGGTGAAAAAATTCTCTCCAATGTTGTTGCAACTCAGATACCTTTTCACATTCAATACAGCGGCATAGTTCCGGAAATCGCAAGCAGAAAACACACAGAATGGATATACGCTGTAACAAGGCAGGCGCTTGAAAAGGCGGAACTTGATGTTAATGACATTGATGCAATTGCTGTTACAAACCGTCCGGGACTTTTCGGCTCTCTTTTAGTCGGGCTCTCCTTTGCCAAGGCATTTGCATGGGCGCGTAATATCCCCCTTATCGCAGTTGACCACATGCTGGCGCATTTGTACGCTCCCCGTTTAACTGAAAAAGGTTTCCGGCCGGAATATCCGTTTTTGGGTCTTTTAGTTTCCGGAGGACATACGATTATCTGCCGTGCCGATAATTTTGATGATATAAAAGTTTTGGGAACAACAATTGACGATGCAGTGGGGGAAGCCTTTGATAAAATTGCCAAGTATTATGATTTTGGCTATCCCGGGGGAGCTGTAATTGATAAAATGGCAAAAAATGGAGATCCAACTGCATTTAATTTTCCCATGCCCTCTCTTCATAAGGGAGATCACCGCTATGATGTATCGTATTCGGGGCTTAAAAATGCCGTTATAATCAGCTTGATATATTTAAAAAGAAAAATGATTATAAAAAGGAAGATATTGCAGCTTCTTTTCAAAAAACCGCTGTAGATGTTTTAATGCGCGCCCTTTTAAATGCCGCAAATGACACTTCTCTTTCTGTAATAGTCGCAGGCGGAGGCGTTGCTGCTAATAGTTATCTGCGGGAATGTCTTTTGCGGCAAAAGCATCTTCATTGCATTTTTCCTCCATTGGAGTTGTGCGGTGATAATGCCGCCATGATAGCCGGCATTGGTTACCACTACCTTATAAGGGGAGATGTTTCCCCTCTGAGTATCACAGCTTATGCCAGAGTGAGCGGTTTTAAAAAGAAATATCCATAAAACATTAAATAAAGGTTTTTAGTTATAACAGAAAAGATTAAAATCCGTTCTTTCTATTTTCAAAATAATAATATATAATGCCTTTATATGAAGATTCCGGCATCCCTTTTTAGAAAAAAGAAATCCTTTAGTATAGTAACAGAGAATCGTATTCTGCCTGAAGAGCAGGATCTTGTACGTGCCGGAGCGCTCCTGGCAAGAGAAAGAAATTTTAAGGATCTTGTCAGTATTTTTGTTGAACAGGCACAGGATATAAGCCGCGCGGACTTGTCAGCATTTTATATCCTTACAGACCCTTCAGATAAAAAAAGCGATCTTAAACTGATGTATAAAAGGGGAAGGTATCCTGTTCCGGATCTTATCCGGGGCGATAATGAGCTTATACATTTTATGCGCGATTGCAGGGAAGCTGTTATTTTTAATAATAAACCCGAAAGCAATAATGTTCTGCCCTTTTTAAAAGAAACTCTTATAAATCCGCAGATGAAAAGCGCAATGGCTCTTCCCATTATTAGTCCCCCGCGCGAGATTGGAGTTTTATTTGTCGCTTCGCAGAAACAATTATTTTTTAACAGGGCGAGGTTTCACTTTCTGGATTGTTATACAAAGCTTGCCGCAGGAGCCATGCAGACATCAAAGCTGTTTAACGAGACTGTGGAGTCTTCCAGAAAAATTGACTCTCTTGAGAGATACCAGGAAAATGTTTTTAACTCAATGACCAATATGGTTATAACAACAGATCCGCAGGGGCATATATATTATTTTAATGAACCAGCAGCGCAGGCTATGGGGCTTACCCAGGATGATATCGGACGCAGCCTTGAAAATACATTTAAAAATTCTCTTTCGCAGAAGATGTTAAAAACAATTACAAAAAGCCTGGAAGACGGAAATGAAATTCTCGGCCTGGAAGGTATTCTGCGCTGCGATAAAAATGAAATTGATTATTCTCTTAATGTTTCACCCCTAAAGACGCCCCGTGGCAGAAAGGAAGGTTTGACGCTTCTTTTTACAAATCAGACCCGCGAGAAGGAACTAAAGGATACGGTGAATGCAGTTACGGAAGAAAGACGTATAATCAAGGACATGTTCTGCCGTTACATGTCGCATGAAGTAATGGATAAATTAATGGAAACCCCTGATACCGTGAATCTTGGAGGAGATAAGAGAAACGCAACTGTATTCTTTGCGGATATCCGGGGATACACAAGTTTTTCAGAAGGCAGGGAGCCGGAAGAAATAATTGAGATTTTAAATGAATACTTCCATGAAGCTGTTGAGAAGGTTGTTAAATACAAGGGTTATATCGATAAATTTATCGGAGACTGCATAATGGCAGTTTGGGGTGTTCCCATGATACCGGAAAAGGATGATGCGTATAACGCAGTCTGCTGTGCGCTTGCGATTCAGGAAACAGTTAGATCTTCAAAGAGAAAATTTTTCCGCAATGCTGCATCCCGCCTGCGTATAGGAATTGGAATTAACACAGGAACCCTTGTAGCGGGAAATCTTGGAAGCGTGCAGAGAATGGATTATTCAGTTATCGGCGATACAGTCAATCTTGCGGCAAGGCTCGAAGGCGTTGCAGGCCCGGATGAAGTTATTATTTCCCATGAAACGCGCAAGGAATTTGATGATGTTTTTAAACTGGAAGAAAGACCTGCAGTCCGTGTTAAGGGTAAGGAAAAACCCATTAAAATATATAATGTTTTAGGTTTAAAATAAGGAGTTTATAAAATGACTGATTTATTAAATTCAATAATGGGATTTGACATTCCTGTTTGGGCATTAATCGCATTTTTTTCGGTTCTTGTACTTCTTGTCCTGTTTATTTTATGGTTTGTAAACACAAGAATCTTTAAAAGCCGTCTGCGCAGAATAATAAACGCAAAGGATGAAGAGCAAACCGCAGAAGCGATTAAAAAATTTGAATTATGTTATCCCGGCAAAAAACTGATACGTTATTCAAGGCGCATGGAAAGATATTCAAGGCAGATGGGACCCCAGGTTGTGCGTGAGACAGGCCTTGCAGACATGTGGCTTCATAAACTTACAACATCGTCCCTGCCGCGCTCATCAGATTTAAAGAGAGTTCTTTTATATTGTCCCGGCTCATTTCTTTTTAAGGCCTTTCTTGCAGCGGGTAAACATCCCAGACTGCAAAAAACATTTAACGCATGGATGGAAGGTGTTGGTGAAGATAAGGTTATAAGGCTTTTGTCTGAAACCTGCAGGGGAGAGGAGTTTGAACCATCTTACGGCAGGCAGTTCCTTGAGAATCACGGCGAACTGCTTCGTGAACTGACAGGTGAGAGCGAGTGGTATGCGCGTTATTTTGCGTACCGGATTTTAACCCTGGACAGCGAATTACTTACAGAAAGAAGCATGGAGGACGGCCTTTGCGATCCGCATCCTCTTATAAGAAAAATTATTACAGAAAGCATAAATTTTGAACGTGAAAAAACATGGGCAGTATTATGGGATAAACTTATACATGATCCGGTTTACGAAGTACGGGAGGCTGCACGCAAACGGATTGGAAATGAATTTATGGATGTTTACAGCCCCAAAAACAACCGTTTGAATGATGATGAAACAGCCCGCGTGCTTGAACTGCTCGACCCTGATTGTCAGGAGGACAGGCTTTTTGCGATGGTATCCCTTGAAAGCGTAAACAAGGTACTGCGCTTTCCTGCGGCGGCTTTTATGGATAAATGCGGACTTTTATCTTCGATTCTTGCAAAAAACACCCTTGACGATCCTGCCACAATGGATAACACAGTGACCGTTTTGCAAAAAGCGCTGGATGTAAATGTATCAGCTTTTTTAAATGAATATTCTACAGGGGACGGAGCTCCCCTTATGATAGCATCCCGCCTTCTTACGGATACAGGAGGCACGCAGGAAAATATCTGTTATCTGCAAAAAAAAGCATTTGCATACTTCAGTAATAAAAAGGCGGAGCCTTCCAACAGTGAAATCTATATAAAGACCCTGGAAGCGGTTGCAAAAAACGGAAATGTAAAATCGTTTGAACTTTTGGCGGAAGAACTTTCACGCAGGGAAAACGATCAGGTTTTCATGAAATTCCTGCTTGAAAAAATCCCCGAAGGCGCGCATGCAATCTTAACTCCGTGTCTTTTCCGCTTTCTTGAAAATACCTCCTTCCCTTTACGCGAAGAACTTGTACAGGTGCTTGGAGCTTTCAGCGCTGATATTATACTGCCGAAGGTATTTAATATACTAAACGGCCGGCGCAGCGATTTCCCTCATGTTGTCCGTATTTCGGCCCTTAAAATTCTGGGGCTTTTGCGTCTGCCTTTCAACCTGCAAAGAATACTGGAGAGTCTTCCGACTTTAAAACCGGAAGAAATGGAAGTCTTTGGAAGGCTTATTGCAAACTGTTATCCCCAGGATATATTTGAGGAAAAAGTAAAAGCACTTTTTGCCACTCCTGATGCACGAATACGCGCCAGCCTGATTGCAATTCTTCCTGTTACAAAAAACAATTCTTTTACAAAGGAAATCCGCGCTTCATTAAAAGACGTTGATCCTGATGTGCGTGTCAGCGCAATCAAGGCTCTCCTTGGCTTTGGAGAGATACGCCTTCTTAACCAGGAAACATCAATGTTGCATGATCCTGTAGAGAGGGTGCGTATTGCAACAGCCGAAGTTATTTCAATGCACGGGAACGCGGCTGCTCTGGAAATATTAAAGACAGTTATGTCAGATCCAAACGAAACCGATGTTGTTAAAATCAGCGTAATTGCAGGTTTAGGTCAGGCATCGAGCGCAGAGGGTATTTCCATTCTTGTTTCGGTTCTGGATGCGCAAAGCGAATTCCGCGATTACGCTGAAAAGGCGCTTTCGTCAAGAACTTCAAAACGCGATATTACGCAGTTAATAGATATCTTTAAGGATGCGGAGCCGCCCTTACGCGAAAAACTGATTCCTGTATTTAAGGGAATGGGAAGGAAGGCCGAGCCTCAGGTTATTGAAATTCTTAAAGATGAAGTTGCATCCTTTAAACCCTACCTTGTAAAGATACTGGAAGAGACAGGCTATGTCGATGAAGCAAAAAGGCGTCTATCAAACAGAAATGTAGAAACAAGAAGGGAAGCTGCCCTTTTACTTTCACTTATGGATACTCTGCCTGCTTTCCGCGGCCTTGTTCTTGCGGCAAAAGATCCGGATCAGGAAGTGCGTGTGTGCGTGGTTAAGGCACTTGAAAAACTTAAAAGCGGGCACAGCAGGGAAGTTCTTGATAAATTAAAAGAGGATCCTGATAATCGCATAAGAAAATATACCCACTGGGCTTTGGAAAGGCTTGATTCTCTTTCCATGGAGTAAATAATAAAAATGCAGGCGTGTAATTTATGCGCCTGTATCTTTCATATACTTGTCTATATGCTCTTCTTTTACACGTAACAGCTCTTCCTGCGGAAGGAGCGATAGCGCTTTCCAGCCAAGATCAAGTGTGCAGGCAATACTGCGGTTTTCGTATTCTCCCTGGGTAAGAAAAGTCTTTTCAAATTTGTCGCCGAATTTCAGATAACACTTGTCGCTTTGGGAAAGTTCTTCTTCGCCGATTATCGATGCCAGATTTCTTATTTGCTTTACTTTCGCATAGGCTGAAAAAAGCTGGTTTGATACTTCCTTGTGATCCTCTCTTGTCATATTTTCACCTATGCCGTCTTTCATCAAACACGAAAGGCTTGGAAGTCCTGCAACAGGAGGGTAGATGCCTCTTTGAAAAAGCTCGCGGTCAAGTACAATCTGCCCTTCTGTGATATAACCTGACAAATCGGGAATTGGATGGCTTATATCATCATTCGGCATTGAAAGGACTGGTATTTGCGTTATTGAACCTGATGAATCCTTTATTTTCCCCGCCCTCTCGTAGAGGGATGCAAGATCCGAATAAAGATAACCGGGGTATCCCTTGCGGCCCGGCACTTCGCCGCGAATTGATGATACTTCCCTTAATGCTTCGCAGTAGTTTGTCATATCTGTCATAACAACAAGCACATGCATATCTTTTTCATATGCAAGATACTCCGCGGCGGTAAGGGCGCATCTTGGAGCTATTAATCTTTCAAGGGAAGGAGAGTCTGCAAGAGAAAGAAAAACAACTGTCTTTGCAAGAACGCCGGATTGTTCAAAGTTTGTAAGGAAGTAATGTGCAACATCATTTTTTACTCCCATCGCGCAGAAAACAATCACAAATTGCCCGTCTTCTGTTTTTGAATCGCCGGATGAAAGAATTACTGCCTGACGCACAATTTGCGCGGCAAGACGGTTGTGAGGAAGTCCGTTGCCTGAAAATATCGGCAGTTTTTGCCCGCGGATAAGAGTGTTCATTCCGTCAATCGAAGAAATGCCAGTCTGTATAAAATCTCTTGGGTATGTGCGCGCAAAGGGATTTATGGGAAGGCCGTTTATATCGCGCATATCTGAAGAAAATATTTTTGCGTATCCGTCTGCAGGCTCTCCAAGGCCGTTAAAAACACGGCCCAATAACCCTGGCCCTACGCGAAGCTCCATCGGTTTATCAAGGAATTCTACTTTTGAATCTTCTGCGCAAAGGCCGCTGCTGTTTCCGAAAATTTGAACTACTGCGCATTTCTCGTTTAAATCAAGTACGCGCCCAAGCCTTTTATTATTGTCCCTGTCAAGAACAACTACCATATCGTTATAACCGGCATTTCCGCCGTGTGAGGTGATTACTACAGGGCCTTCTATTCTTTGCAGTCCCTTGTATTCAATTCCTCTCATAATGTTTTTCCTGTTTTGCCGCTGTCTGCAGTTTGCAGAAATGAAAGACGCGCCCGGTATATTTTTTCTAACTGTAAAAATATTTTATGCATATTCTCTTCAAACTCATCGAGTTTATTAAGGCTGTTATTTTCTACAACGCTTTTAAGACGGCACATCTCCTGCCTTATTTTTGTTTCCGTTATTTTTGTCAGGGGCGCGCCCAATTCGATACAGGCATTTGCCCTTTCGTGAAACTCCATCATTAGCTGCAATAACTTTATCTGCTTGTCCGGAACACAGTACATGTCAATTTCATCGAAGGAGTTCTGCTGTAAAAAACCGTCTTTGACAATTTGCGCGGTAAGAAGAATTAATTTTTGCTCATCGGGCAGGGCATCGGCTCCTATAAGGCGCACAATTTCAGATAACCTCTGTTCCTGTTTTAAAAGATTAAGGCAGGCTTTGCGCGCTTCAAACCAGTGCACGCTTATCTGTTCCCACCATCCTTGTACTTCTTCGGCATATTCTGAATAACTGTCTGTCCAGCTGATCGCAGGATAATGTCTTGCATTTGCAAGGTCCCTGTCCAGCGCCCAAAAACAGCGTATAAAACGTTTTGTATGCTGGGTAACAGGCTCCGAAAAATCTCCGCCCGGAGGAGAAACTGCCCCGATAATCGAAACAGAGCCTTCTTCTCCGGAAAGTGTCTGCACGTATCCTGCTCTTTCATAAAATTGAGCGAGCCTTGCAGGAAGGTAGGCAGGAAAACCTTCTTCGGCAGGCATCTCTTCCATGCGCCCTGATAATTCGCGTAAGGCTTCCGCCCAGCGGCTTGTGGAATCCGCCATTACAGCAACATGATACCCCATGTCGCGGTAGAACTCTGCAATTGTAATGCCTGTATAAATTGATACTTCCCGCGCCGCAACGGGCATATTTGAAGTGTTGGCAATTAACAGCGTTCTTTCCATTAAACTGCGGTCTTGACTGCAGGAGCGCGGATCTGAGAGCTTTTGAAACTCTGTAAGCACATCTGTCATTTCGTTGCCCCTCTCTCCGCAGCCTATGTATATAATCACATCAGCATCGCACCATTTTGCAACTGCATGCTGAATCATTGTTTTACCTGTACCAAAGCCGCCGGGAATTGCAGCAGTGCCGCCCTTGGATAATGGAAAGAAAATATCAATAACTCTCTGTCCTGTTAAAAGAGGTTTTACAGGAGAATGGCGCGACAAGATAGGGCGGCTTTGCCTTACAGGCCACCACTGAGCAAATTTAATTTCATTTCCAAGATCTGTTTTTGCCGCTGTTTCAAAAATGGAGTAGTCTCCCTGGCAGCTTAAATGCCTTATATATTCCTGTGAGGAAGAAGTATTGGATGAAAAAGGTATCATTATTTTACAGGTGATGCTCTCTGTCTCTTTTATAGAACCGAGTACCAGTCCGGGTGCTGCTGTGATTTTAATATTTGATGCCAATTTTTGAACCAGGTCAGGATCGGGAACAAAGCGCCATTTTTTATCGGTATCCAGAGCTTTTCCTCTGCAGCCTGCTTTCATAAAAGTTCCGTCCTGTTCATAAAGAAGCGCAAGGGGCCTTTGAATGCCGTCGTATATATTTCCGATAAGCCCCGGCCCTAAAAGTACAGAAAGAGGACGGCCCATGGAAAAAGCAGGACTGCCGGGTTTAAGGCCGGTATTGTCTTCATAAACCTGGACAATTGCTTCGCTGCCTTCGAGCCGGATGATTTCACCTGTAATTCTTTTGTCTCCCACTTCAACAAGATCAAAAAGTCCTGCCTTTCCAAGACCTGATACGCGGATTATAGGTCCTGATATTTGGCGGACTATTCCTTCCTGCATTACAAGAACCTGCCAATTTCTAAAATAATTATACTTTTCATGCTCCCTCCGTATAGGCTTGTCCCAAAAGAGAGGCAGTTAATTCTGCGCGCTTTTCGCTCAGGATGGATTCAATTATTATTTCAATGGATGATGTTATAATAACTTCATCTGTTTCAAGTATTATTGACGGGTAAGCGCTGTCATTTTTATTTTTTTTAATAAGGCATGCTGGACTGATTTTTTTTACCAGCTCTTCTGCTTCATTATAGTCAAGAGCGTTATAATATGCATGTATTTGTCTGTCTGAAAAAAGATCATTACAGCATGCAAATCTTTTTTCAAGTTCACAGGAAAGCAGCTTTAGTATTTGATCCCGGCTAAGGCTTTTATACCAGGACTCTGCGGCAAAATCCAGCATGTTCTGTATTTTTTCTATTTTTATCCTGTGTTTGTCAACAGGAAGCCTTTTCATTCTTCTGTCAGTTTCACTGTATTTTTGTTCATTGTATTTTATATCAAGTTTATCTATGCTTTCATTTATTTTTTTTTCCCATTGCGCGTTATCAGATTGCATTGTATCTTCCGTCTGCTTAAAGATACGCATGGCTTTCTTTCTTGCATCTTCAAGGATTTCGCGATCCAGTATTTCTGTAGATTGCAGCTCTTCCATAATTTTTCAGTATGGGGAAGAATTAAAACAGTTTCAAGGCTTATGTTTCTATTTTTTACCGCCGAATATCCTGTATGAAACTCTCTGTTCAAATGCCATTTTGCTCCGGCGTGAGCCCTCTCCGTCCGGAAGGCCAATAGGCAGCACAACGCGCAAATTATAGCTTTCAGGCGCGCCAAGAATTTTTACAGCGGCCTTCTGTTTTTCCTTGTCAAAAAACGGGCTGTCAAGCCACAGGGAGACATACCCAAGGGCCGTTACAGCCAAAAGCATTTGAGATGCGGCGGCAGAATAATCTTCCATTTCAAAATTCCATTCATACATCTGCGCGGAAGGATCTGTTAAAACAGCTATGGCAGAAGGAGCGCTTAGCATCCCCTCTGTCGGAGCAATACCGCAGAGCCCCTGCAAAGACTGTCTGTCCGGTAAAATAACAAGCCGTACATACTGGCTGTTGTTTCCCGTAGGAGCTGCAAGCCCTGCTTTTGCGATTTTTTCAAGAACTTCAAGAGGTACGCTGTCAGGTAAAAATTTCTCTTTGTGTGAATATCTTTTTTCGATTGCTTCAAAAATGTTCATAAAATCACCCCTTTTATGCCGGAATTCTTAAAACCTGTTATATAAAGGTTTCATTATTATACAATGCATATGTATAATATATCTATGATTAAAATAGCATTTCTTGGCGCAGGCAGTACGGTTTTTGCCCGTAATGTTCTTGGCGATTGTATGTCAAGCGAAACGCTTCGCGGATGTGAAATTTCACTATACGATATTGACGCTCAAAGATTAAAGGAAAGTTATAAGATTTTAAGCGCTGTAAATAATGCAAAGGGAAACCATTCAAAAATTGAATGGTTTGCAGGTCTTGATAATCTTGAGAAAGCTCTTGAAGGTTCTGCATTTGTGGTAAATGCCGTACAGGTAGGAGGATATGATCCTGCGACAATTGCGGATTTTGAAATTCCAAAAAAATACGGGCTGCGGCAGACAATAGGAGACACCCTGGGTATTGGCGGTATAATGCGCGCCTTGCGGACAATTCCTGTTATGCAAAAATTTGCGCATGCAATTGAAAAAGTCTGCCCCGATGCATGGTTTTTAAATTACACAAATCCAATGTCAATATTAACAGGTTTTTTACAAAGGTATACAGGCGTTAAAACAATAGGGCTTTGCCATAGTGTTCAGGTTTGCTCGGAGCATCTGCTGGAATTTCTTGACATGAAAGACAAACTGGAAGGCAGAAAGGAACTAATTGCAGGCATAAACCATATGGGCTGGCTTTTGGAAATTCGCGACAGGCATGGCATTGATTTATACCCGGAGATTAAAAGGAGGGCAAGGGAAAAAAACGCAAGTTCCAAACACCATGATATGGTTCGTTATGATTATATAGACAAGCTCGGTTACTATTGCACTGAATCCAGCGAACACAATGCAGAATATAATCCCTTTTACATAAAGTCAAAATATCCGCAGTTAATAAATGATTTTAATATTCCCCTGGATGAATATCCGCGAAGGTGTATCGAACAAATCAATGGCTGGAAAAATGAATATGAAAATCTTTGCAAATCCGATATATTAACTCACAACAGAACCAGGGAATACGCATCTTATATAATGGAATCTGTTGTTACAGGAAGGCCTTTTAAAATTGGAGGCAATGTAATAAATAAGGGATGTATTGAAAACCTGCCGGCAGAAGCCTGTGTTGAAGTGCCGTGTCTTGTAGACGGCAGCGGTATCAGGGGATGTTATGCAGGAAGGCTTCCTGTACAGCTTGCGGCAATGAATATGACGCATATCAATGTTCATCTAATAACAATTGAGGCTGCACTTACAAAGAAGCGTGAGCACATTTACCATGCCGCAATGCTTGATCCTCACACCTCCTGCGAATTGTCAATAGATGATATCCGTAAAATGACAGATGAGCTTATTGACGCTCACAGAGAATGGCTTCCTGAATACACTTGAGCTTTTAAAACTTTTTTATTTCCGCGCGAAAAAAGGTTTTCTTCGGTTTTCTTTCTCATCAATCTGATTAATTACAATCTGCGCAAGCCTTTTAAAGTGCTGGGGAAGCAATTCTTCATCAGGTGTGTTGTAATACTCAAGCAAGGCATTCATTCTTGTGCGGGACTCTTCGAGTCTTCCCTGTTTATAATGAATAAATGCTATGTGATATTCAGCCGTGATTACAAGATCAAGATTACTGCGATTACGCTCATACAAGGCTGTATAAAACGCGGCGGCTGTTTTATAACGGTTTCTGTCCAGCGCTTCCTGCGCGCGTTGTATCAATTCTGCGGGAGATAGATCGTCGCTTGGGTTTGCAGTCGAAGCGCATGCGCAAAGTAAAATAAAAACTACAGGCGCAAGTACAATGCGCAATTTGCTTGATATTAATGCCATAAAAAAAGTATATCCTTATAGTCTTTCTTAGTAAAGTCACCCCGGGCAGCCAAAGTTACAATAATTGACAATCATGTTTAAAAGTGCATAATTATTCCATAGAATCCTTAAAAACATGTTTATAGAAGGCGGTAACTCTTGATTGCAGGCATAATTGGCGCAACAGGCTATGCGGGCGCAGAATTGGCAAGACTTCTTTCCGGACATCCGGAAATTAAAAAACTTGCGCTTTCCTCGGTCAGTTATGAAGGTGAGCAGATTGAAGATATATATCCCGGCTTTTTGGGCAGGGTTTCCGGTTCACTGTTAAAGGCAGAGGATGTTATATCATCTTCCGATGTAGTTTTTTCCGCTCTTCCTCATGCGGTGGGAGAAAAGTACGCCGCAGCCTGTATGGAAAAGGGCATTCACTATATCGATCTTTCTGCGGATTTCCGCTTTGGAAGTGATGAAGATGTGTACAGCGCATGGTACGGCAAGATGTATCAGTTTCCAAAGCTGCATGAAAAATCAATATACGGGCTTGTTGAACTTAACAGACAAAAAATAAAAGAAGCTGCCTTGCAAGGGCCCTTAATAATCGGGAATCCGGGATGTTATCCCACAGGAGCTGCCCTTGGCGCGTTTCCGGCTCTTGCAAAGGGGCTTTATGGCGGCGGGACTGTAATTATAGATTCAGTGACAGGCGCTTCAGGCGGCGGGAGGGAACCCTCGCGGACTTTTCACTATAGTGAATGCGCAGATTCAGTATTGCCTTATAAAGTTGCATCTCACAGGCACTCTCCTGAAATAGCAAGAACACTTGCGCAGATGACGGTAATGAGCGGCGGTTCAAAGCCTTCAATGCAGGTTATTTTTACGCCGAGGCTTGCGCCCCTAAACAGGGGTATATCAAGCGCAATATACATTCCCCTCTCCTACGCATGGCGCGTAACGCAGGATAATGAAAAACCAATGAATGCAGCAATGCCTCCTTCAAAAGAAATTGAAGAGAAAACTTTGGAAATCCGCAGATTATATGCCGATTTTTATAAAAATGATAAATTTATAAGGGTACTGCCTGCCGGTATATGCGCAGCCACAAACCGGGTGCGTCATTCAAATTTCTGTGACATATCAGTTCATATCGATTTAAGCGGCTCTTTATTGATAATCACTACGGCCATAGACAATATGATAAAAGGCGCGGCAGGGCAGGCAATTCAGAACATGAATATAATATTCGGCTTTGATGAAGAAATGGGATTAAAAACCATACCAATGTTATTTTAATAGAGATGGAAGTATGACAAAAATTTCCGGCGGAGTCTGCGCGCCTAAAGGATTTATGGCAGGCGGCATAAGATGCGGCATAAAGGCAAGTTCTCCCAAAAAAGATTTGGCATTAATTTACTCACAATCCTTTTGCAGCGCGGCGGCAGTGTTTACAAAAAACAAGGTAAAATCTGCAAGTGTCATTCTAAGCCAGGAGAATATTGCAGACGGAAAATTGCGGGCAATTATTGCGAACTCAGGCAATGCAAATGCATGTACAGGCAGTGAAGGAATGATATCTGCAAGGCGTATGGCGCAGCTTGCGGCGGATGCATTATTAATTTCCCCGCGGGAAGTTGCTGTTGCTTCCACAGGCGTTATCGGTGTTCCGCTGCCAATAAATGCAATAGAAGAAAATATTGACGCCCTTAAGGCAAGTCTTTTAAACAATGAAAAAGGTCATGAGGATGCTCTTGAAGCAATAATGACAACCGACACCAGAAAAAAAGATATTTCCGTAGAGATTGAAATTGGCGGCAAAAAAGTACGCATTGGAGCCATGACAAAGGGTTCAGGCATGATTCACCCTGATATGGCAACAATGTTATGTTTTATAACTACAGACGCATCGATAATTCCTTCCGCACTCGATCTATCTTTGCGCCGCGCTGTTGAACGCTCTTTTAACCGTCTTACGGTAGACGGCGATACCTCCACTAACGACATGGCGCTTGTAATGGCAAACGGCGAAGCTGGAAATCCGCCCTTAACTGAAAGCAGCAGTGATTATAAGATTTTCTGCGAATCCCTTGATTATGTCTGCGTTTCACTTGCGCGGATGATGGCGCGTGACGGGGAAGGGGCTAAAAAACTTTTGACAGTAACGGTAAGGGGCGCGGAAAATGAAGAGTCCGCTGTAATACTTGCAAAATCCGTTGCATCTTCCAGTCTTGTAAAAACTGCGTGCTTCGGCGCCGATGCAAACTGGGGCAGGGTGTTATGCGCCATGGGATATGCAAAGGCGGATTTCCTTGCGGAAAAAGCGTCTGTAAGCTATAAAAGCGAAAAAGGCGAAATTGAAGTCTGCAGGGAAGGGCAAAGCGCAGCCTTTGACGAAGTAAAAGCCAAAGAAATACTTGGCGAAGAAGAAGTAGAAATCCTTGTAAACCTAAGCGATGGGAACGTAGAGGCCTCGGTATGGGGATGCGATCTTGGTTATGACTATGTCAGAATAAACGGAGATTACAGATCATGAACACATCTGCAAAAGATCTTCTGGCTGCATCACAAAGCCAGTCAGTTACAAATAAGGAAAGAGCCGGGATACTGATTCAGGCATTGCCTTATATTCAGGATTTTCAGGGAAAAACCATTGTAGTCAAGTACGGCGGAAATGCCATGCTTAACGATGAACTTAAAAAGGCTGTAATAGAAGATGTAATTCTCATGGCATGTGTCGGAATACGTACCGTGCTTGTTCACGGCGGCGGTCCTGAAATAGAAGCAATGCTTAAAAAAACAGGCAAGGAAAGCCGTTTTATAAACGGGCTTAGGTATACAGACGAAGAAACAATGGATATAGTGCAGATGGTTTTATGCGGCAAGGTAAACAAGGATTTAACAGCTCTTATTCAAAAACACGGAGGAAGGGCAATCGGCCTTTGCGGGATAGACAGCGCTCTTTTAAAAGCGCGCCGCATGAAAGGCGAAGATGATTTGGGATATGTCGGCGTAATAGAAAAAGTTGATGTATCCATGCTTGATATAATCCTTGAGTCCGGGATCATTCCCGTTATCTCCTCTGTAGCTTACGGAACAGGCGAAGCGGATTCAAAAGACTATGAAGGAAGAGCCCTTAATATAAATGCCGATATTGCAGCTGCCATGATTGCCGCAGAATTAAATGCGGAAAAACTTGTTCTTATGACGGATGTCCGCGGTATATTACGTGATATGCAGGATGAAAGCACCCTGATTAAATCCGTTGAAAGGCCGCAGTTGGATGCATTGCAAAAAGAGGGAATTATCACAAAAGGAATGATTCCAAAGACAAATTGCTGCGCCATGGCCCTGGACGGAGGGGTAAAAAAAGCGCATATAATAGACGGCAGGCTCCCTCATGCTATTTTGATTGAACTTTTTACGGATGAGGGTATCGGGACAATGATAGTCCCGGCACTAGACAAAAAAGTTTAAAATTTGCTAAAATACAAAAAAGTAGTGAAATACGAGGAGGCCAGTTGGCGGAAAAGGATTTACGCGTAAACGAGCAGATTAGATCAAGAGAAGTCCGTTTAATCCGGGAAGATGGGGACAAGGGGATTATGTCTGTTTCGCAAGCGCTGGAAATTGCCAGGGAAGCAGGTTTGGACCTTGTGGAAGTAGCGCCTCAGGCGGTGCCTCCTGTAGTCAAAATACTGGATTACGGCAAGTTCAGATTTGAAAATGAAAAAAGACTTAGGGATTCCAAAAAGAAGCAGAAACTTTTGAAACTTAAGGAAATCCGTATGCAGCCGAAGATTGATGATCATGATCTTGATTTTAAATCGAAGCATATTAAAGAATTTTTAAATGACGGCAATAAGGTAAAAGTGACAATCCGTTTCCGCGGACGTGAACTTGCTCATACAGAACTTGGTTATGATGTTATGAAGGATGTGCTTTCCCGTATTGAAGGGGAGTATGTTATGGATAAACCGCCTGCAATGGAAGGAAGGTTCATGTCCATGGTGCTTGGCCCGAAAAGCAAAAAGTAACCTGCCGTAAACCGGCAGGCAGATTATTATAAGAGGTGGCATATGCCAAAAATGAAAACAAAAAAAAGCGCGGCAAAGCGTTTTTCTTTTACCGGCACAGGCAAGGTAAAGTATAAAAAACAGAATTTGCGCCATATCCTGACCAAAAAGTCAACAAAACGCAAGCGTGGCTTGCGGCAAGCAGGAATTTTATCTGATGATAATGTGCCTGTTATCAGAAAAAAACTTATGCCCTACGGTTAAGGGTATTTGAGGGGTAAATTATGTCAAGAGCAATAGACGGTTCCAAAAGAAAGAACCACCGCAAAAAAATACTAAAACAGGCAAAGGGTTACTGGGGAAGGCGCGGCACAAATTTTAAAGCAGCCAAGGACGCAGTCGCCAAATCCCTGTCTTACGCCTACCGTGACAGGAGAGACAAGAAGGGCGAGTTCCGCAAACTCTGGATAATAAGAATTAACGCAGCTTGCCGCGAACTTGGGATTTCATATTCCAAATTGATTGCGGGCCTTGAAAAGGCGGGAATAATTATCAACCGTAAATCATTGGCATATCTTGCCGTTAAAGATGATGCGGCATTTAAAGCCATTACGGAAAAAGCAAAAGCTGCGCTGGAACAGGGTGCATAGGAGCGTCAATGGTAAGCCTTGAACATGTTCAACTTCTGGAATCAAGAGTAGCAAAGGCGATTGAATACATTCAGCGCCTTGATAATGAGAATTCAGTGCTCAGCCAGGAGAGGCAGGGTTTGCAGGCAAAACTTGATGCAAACCAAAAACGGCTTGATGAGCTTGAACTGCTTGTAATGCGTTTTAAAGAAGATCAGGGCAAAATTGAAGACGGTATAATGGCTGCTCTGGACAGATTAAGCCAGTTTGAGGAAGCATTTGAAAAAAGCCTTGCTTCCCGCAGCCAGGAGGATCCAGGTTCCAAAAAAGGCGCTGTAAAAAAAGAAAAACCATCTGATGATTCCAAAAAAGATTTGCCTTCAGATGAGTTTTTTGAGATCAACGGAAAAGAAACGGAAGTAAACGCCGGAGAACTTGACATTTTTTAGGGACATTAATGACCAATGAACTGTGTCTTGACATTCTTGGAACTTCATTCACAATAACCGCCGATGCAGATGCGGAATATCTGGAAAAGGTTCTTGCCCAGTATCAGGCTGCTGTAAAAAACACTCAGAAAATTTCCGGAATTACATCCCCGCTGAATATTGCCATCCTGACAGGTTTTTTATTGTGCGATGAATTCAACAAGATAAAACAGCAGTTGGACGAGCTCTCTTCATCCGGTGAAGCCGAAGATAATTGGGAAAAACAGGAAGTGGAAGAGCGTACAGTCAGGCTTATTGCAAAACTTGAACAGGCCCTGAATTTATTTAGTAATGAAAAACATATATAGACTTGAAAATCAGATAAAACACTATGAATGGGGATCTAAAGAAATCCTCCCTCAGTTTTTGGATATAAATAACAGCAAAGATATTCCATATGCGGAAATGTGGATGGGAACGCATGAAAGCGCTCCTTCAATGACTTTAAATTCCGGGCTTAAGGAAATATCAGGAGAGCTTCCCTTTCTTCTTAAACTGCTTGCCGTAGAAAAACCTCTTTCAATACAGGCGCATCCGGACAAAGAAAAAGCCATTGCAGGATTTAACCGCGAAAACGATGAGGGGCTTAGCGTAAAATCCCCTGCAAGAAACTACAGGGATAAAAATCATAAAAATGAAATTATCTGCGCAATTACGCCCTTTACCCTGATGGCGGGTTTCAGGGAGCCTTCTTCGGTATACGCATCGCTTGAAGCCTTTCTGTCGATTGCGCCGCAGATGAGCGATGCCTTTAATCCCCTTATGCGTTCATTAAAAAATACAAAAGTTAAAGATTCCCTTGGCGGTTTTTTTCATTCGCTTTTTAATATCTCAAAATATGACATGGAACAGCTATGTTCCATCCTTCTTAAAAAGGTAGAGTATGAAACCTGTATAGAAATGGAATTGTCAATTGAGCAATGGGAACTAATGAAAACATTTGCATCCCTGTATCCTGCAGACCCTGCGATTCTGTCTCCCCTATATCTTAATCTTGTCTTTCTCCAGCCGTTTCAGGCGGTGTTTCTTCCTGCCGGGATTCTTCATTCATATTTAAGAGGGTTTGGCCTTGAACTTATGAGCAACTCCGATAATGTTCTTCGCGGCGGGTTAACGCCGAAATATATCGATATTAATGAATTAACTAAAGTAATAAAACTGGATACGTATTTACCTATAGTTTATACGGCGGATTTTATTTCTGAAAAGTCCGGATATTCTGTATATAATTATCCCTTTGAAGATGAGGATTTTTCTCTTTCTGTTGTAAAAGGAAATGGCGCACAAATATCCTTTCCCGGAGCCGGCCCTTCAATCTGCATTGTAACAGAAGGAGAACTAAAAACAGGCGGTTTTGATTTTAAAAAGGGAGAGTCATTTTTTGTCATGAAAGACAGGGATGATTCTGTTTTACTGGAAGGAATATTTTCCCTCTTTATCGCAGCCGGAAAAAAATGAAAATTCTAGTGGATGCCGATTCCTGTCCAAGGCCTGCAAGAGATCTTATTCTGCGCAGGGCGGGAAACCTTAAAATACGCATAATTTTTGCAGCTAATAGGCCGGTTCCCGTAACAACGGCCGGAAATCCGTCTAACCATGAAGCGCAGATGGAATTATGCCCTGCAACGGATAATTCAGCGGATGATCGCATTGTTGAACTTGCAGAAGAAGGGGATCTTGTCCTTACAAGGGATGTGCCTCTTGCAAAAAGGCTTGTTGAAAAAGGCGTTTTTGTAATAGATGATCGCGGACGGCGCTTTACGCCGGATAATATTAATGAGCTTTTATCCCTGCGCAACTTTGCGGTAGGACTTGCCGACAGCGGCCTTGGAATGGAAAGAATTGCAAACTACGGCAAGAAGGAATTAAAATCTTTTGCAGATGCGCTGGATCGGATATTGACTTCTATGCTGCGTCTTCGGGATACTGATTCTGCGTCTGTTTGATATTGGGCAATATTTCAAAGAAAATATCCATTAGTTCAGGATCAAACTTTGTTCCTGACAGTTTTTTCAGTTCCAAAAGCACATCGTTTTCATCCCAGGGTTCCTTGTATACGCGCTTTGAACAAAGCGCATCGTATACGTCGGCTATGGCGACAATCCTGCCCCCTAAAGGTATTTCCTCTCCTTTTTTTCCAAGAGGTTTTCCGTTCTCATCTGCTTTTTCAATGACGCCCGTATAAGGGTCTACCCAGCCGGGATACCCCGTGCCGTCCCAATTCTCATGATGCGTAAGCGCGATATCCTTTGCAAGGATATCAACAGGAGAGCTTGTGTCAAGAAAAAGGCTTGCCCCGTAAACTGTATGATTCTGCATTATATGGTATTCATCGGGGGTGAAGCGCGAAGGCTTTTTAAGGATTGAATCTGATATGGCAACCTTGCCAACGTCATGAAGCATGGAACTGATTTTTAAAGTATCGCGGTATTTTTCCCTTTCTTCCTGCGGGATTTTATGGTGATATGCCCAGCGGTCATATATATCAACCGCGTAACCTGCTACCCGGTTTACATGCGTACCTGTTTCCTTGGGATCGCGCAGCTCTGACATTTTTATCATGCGCAGAATCATTGCCCTTGTTATATACGCCCTTTGAAGAACCATGGTAGCGTTTGTCGCAAAGTGGGTAAGGATTATTTCATCATCGGCGGAGAAAGGAATAATGTTTCCCTCTGAATCCTTGGAGTTTAAAACTTGAATTACGCCCATTAACCTCTTATCCGTTGCGACAAGGGGGATGGTAAGGCTGGATACGGTTTTATATCCTGTTATTACATCGAAGGATGAATTAAATGAATAAGTTGATTCAGCAGGGATATTATACATATCGGGTATGTTAATTAATGTTCTTTTCAGCGCGCAGTAACCGGAAATGGATTTTTCATTTATAAGGACAGAGAAAATCGAGTAAATCATTTTTTGTCCTGCAGGAAGGTTCTTCTGGATTGTGTCATTTTGGGAATATTTGATCGCCAGTTTCTCTTCGCCTTCTTCTTCCGGTTCTGTCGGAACAGTTATATAGATTGAGCCGGCATCCGCATTTACAACCTTTCTTGATTCAAAAAGTATCCTTTCAAGCAACAGGTCAAAATCCTGGATTTGATTTAATTCCGAGTCAAGGCGTATTATTCTCTTAAAATCCATTTCTTCTTTCATACTTCCTTTTTATACCTCTTGCATAAAATACTTATGAATAATATTTTATTGAAAGAGAGGAATAAATTCAATGGGAATTATTAAAACAGCGCTTGAAATTGCCCTGGAAAAGACAGAAACCGTAAAAAGCGACAAATCGAGTATTGAGCAGTTTGAGGCAAAGCAAAAAGGCAAAAAGCTTGCAAATGCTTATATTGCAGGGGAAAGCGTTAATTTGGCGGATGAGCTTAAAAGGGCTGCTTTTTCCGAAAAAGAAAGCCTGAAACAGGGGATTTTTGATGTTCTTGTTACACAAATTACCCTGCCTGCCAAAAAAGAAGACATGGGCAAGGTTGAAAAACTGGGGAAAGGACTCTCTGTTGTCATTAAAAATAAGGAATTTTCTGCAATGTATGAGCAATTAACGCAAATTCTTTCACAATATCTGCAGGAAGCGTCTCATTACGAGCAAATGGTTCAAAAGCAATACGCTCCGAAACTCCGCCAGAAAGAGGAAGAGCTGTCCCGCAGGCTGCAAAGGGAAGTAAGAATCGACCCCTTTCAGGATCCTGAGTTTATCGCATATTTTAACCAGCATATGAATGCGCTTAAGGGCAATTATGAACCTGTAGTTGAGCAGGCAAGAGAAGAAGCAAAAAGAATGTTCTGTGAATAAATATTTTTTAAATAGCCCGGGTTCCGCCTGTTCTTAAACCTGCTTCATAGAGTTTTCCGCAGGATATAAACATGGGCAATTTTGTACCGCCAAGGATGATGTCGGCTTCCTCTGCCATCTCGATCATGTCTCTGCCGGGGATTTTACCGCGGACAAATATTATCGCGTGTATGTCCAGAAGTTCCGCTGTTCTTATTACCTGGGGATTAACAAGGCCTGTAAGAAGGAGAACCCTGTCTTTTACGAAAGCCATTACATCGCTCATTAAATCTGCGCCGCAGGCTGATTCAACTTCGCGTTCTGCCTTTTCTTCTCCAATAAAAAACTGCCCTTCCAGCAATGTAACTGCTTCAGATACCTTCATTATTCCTCCCGTTTTGAATAACCGCCTTCAAATCACGGGGCAGGAGCCCCTCTTTACATAATCATATTATTATACTATTTTAGATATAATGTAAAGCCCAATATGGAGGTTAATATGGCTGAACACATCATGCATAAAAAAGACACAAAAAAAGTGCCCCAAAAAACCTTGAAAGAAAAACGCGAACAGAAAAAAGCCAAGAAAAAATCAAAAGACACCCAGTAAAGCTGACGGGTAGGGACACGGATTTCAGAAGAAATCCGTGTTTTTTTTATCGTATCAGGTAGAACTCTACTCTGCGGTTTTTCCACCAGTTGTCGCGATCCTCAAAAGGTACGATTGTATTTGAGCTTCCGGCTCCGGCTGCAGATAACCTGCTGCGGGAAACGCCGCTTCTGACCAGCATATCAACAATTGCCCTTGCTCTTGCTTCGCTGATACGCCTTAGCTCAGGTTCCTCGCGGTCACGGGCCGGCCCTGAAGGCTGTGTAGGATTGGCATGTCCTTCAACCTGTACCCTGTAATCACGGAACTGATTAAGAATTTGGGCAAGGCGTCTTATTATGCGCATGTTGTTATCGATAACTTCCCTGCTTAGACCTTCAAAGTCCGCATGATTGGGCCTGAAAATAATCGACGGTATTTGTATTTTAAGACGGTCGCCGTCGCGGATAACAAGAATATCAATGCCTATTTTCCCTTCCATGGAGCTTGAGTTTCCAAGCGCGTCAGTTGCAGAAAATGTATAGGGATAATCCATTGCAGACTGAACAAGTTCGCCCCTATCGCTTCTGCCGTCCCATATTATTCTGCTTCCGGGAGTTCCGCGTCCTTCTATCCTTCTGAAAACAGGGAAGGGAGGTTCCGGCGCGCGTATTTCAAAATACCACTGCGCTATTGGAGATGCATCAACCGCCGTAAGGTTTATATAAAGCTCATCATTATAACCGTCGTTATCCGGGCTGAAAAACTCGGGGCTTGTAATAACAGACAACTGCGGTCCTGATATATCAACCAAAACAGTTGTAGCGGAAGCTGTTACAACATCGCCTCTTGTGTAATTAACTGTAAGCTGCGGCGTATAAATGCCTTCGATGATTTGCCCCTGTTCAGTAAGGCCGTTCCAGCCCTGCACTGAAGGAACCTGCTCCCTGCCCTGGAATGTACGCTGCACTGCGCCTTTATCATCTTTAAGTTCAAGTTTCCAGCTTTCAATGCCGTCTGATAATAAAAGGCGGATGGCAAAATCTACAAGAGAAGAGCTTTGATTTTCTGCAGGTCTTATGGCTGCAACAGAGCTTGTAAGAAAGGCGCCTGCTTCCCTTGAATCTAGTATTATGTTTGCAAGTTCGGCGCTTGCAGAGTTCTGCGCTTTGCAGGTTGCGCTGATTCTGAAACTGTAAACTCCGTCAGGCGCTATTTCACCGGAATCGTTTCTGCCGTCCCAGACTATTGGCTGCGGCTCTCCGCTTGCGCTTTCAAATGTTTTTATTAGTGTTCCGGAGGAATCATATATTGCGCTTTCCCATGCATCTTCAAAAGAGCCTCTTGGAACAAATGTAATTGTACTGTTTCCGCCCAGCCCCTGATTTTTTGGATCAAAAATTCTTTGCGCAGCCGGTATCGCATTAATTGAGATTTCAGGAGGCCTGTTTCTTAATACAGCTTCATGTGTTTCTGTTACCGATGTATTGCCGGAATCATCCATTGCTGTGATTGTAAAAAAGTACCTGCCGTCAGGCGCCGCATCGCCTGCGGAGCGAAGGCCGTCCCACACAAGGGAAGAGGGTATATCGATTTGATGTTTTGGCGTTACTATCCTGTTAAAAAAATCTTTTATATTGAAACTTTCAAAGCGCTGTTCCTTGTTTTCGATAACCCTTACCGTCTGTCCTGTCTCATCCTTTATTTCCATCGACCAGGAAACAATATAATTTTGATCAGTTATAGAAACAGGTATTTCAAGCGTATCGGCTTTCCCGTCATTGTTGGGAGAGAAATGCGCAGGCTGCGGATAATTTAACGTGATTAAAGGAGGCTTTGTGTCTGCAAGCCCTGCATACCAGCTGACTCCTGCGCCGACTGCCGTAATGCCTTCATACAGGGGTTTATACGCAGCGCTTATTTTTAAATCTCCGTCAGACGGCAGCGTGCCGCCTGCAATACGCTCTCCGCCGGAGGGAAGTGCAAAGTTTACCGTAATAGATATTGCCGGAACCGCCGGAAAAGATACATGGTTGTCTGCTATTTCCCGCATATTTAATCCGCTGCCGGAAGGCCATGACATTGAAAGAGTTACAAGCTCTGCAAGGGTCAGGTTAACTCCTGCCTTGAAAATCATGTTTGCCTCTTCAGGATAAAAAAGAGACGGAAAACTTAAATCGCCTGCAAGATTAACAAGAAGGGGATCCTTTTTTCCTTCGCTGCCTTCAATGTGAAGTAAATCAAATGAGATTCCGCACATGGGAGTAAGCCATGTCGGGAAGTAACTTATTCCAAGGCCTCTTAACACAACTGCCATTGTAAAATTTTTAAGTATTGCAATATCGCCGAAATTGTATTTAAACCCTATATCCCCGCAAAGAGTTGAAGCGCTGCCGAAGCCGAAGTTAAAACCAAGGCCCATAGACATACCGGGGTATAATTCCTTGGCAGCGGACAAATTGCCCGAAAAGGTGGGTTTTACTGGAAAGTATACAAATGTATTATCATCAAAGCCGCCTATGTATCTTATGTTTGTGCTGAATACGCCGTATTTTGAAGGATAAAGCGCGCCTAACGAGATGGATTGCATGTATCCGTCAATCTCCCTGCCTCCTTCAAAAACAGGAATTGCAAGATAACTTGCGTCAAAAATCATGCGTTGCGCATCTGCGCCCTGCGCCGGGTTTAAAGCGCTTGCAGGAGCTCCGCCTGTTGAGGTTATAAATCCGCTTGCCGCAAGGGACGCGCTGTATAAATCCGGAACCGCATCCGCTCCGTGCGGCGATTGCGCGTATACATTGACGCTGAAAATCAATATATATAAAAATAATAATTTTTTTAACATGGTTTTCTCCTGGATAGAGGCTATATATAATATTTCATTTTTACTAAAATAACATTATATTGATTCCTGTTCAATAACCTTTAATGGTTTTGATTGTTAACATAGTAGTAGAGGTGCTTGCAAAAAAAAATGAAAAAATTAATAATATCCGGCCTTTTAACCCTTCTGTGCATGTCATGTACAGGCAAAAATAATATTACTGCAACTTACGACTTTACGAGTATACAGCGCGGCACACTGGAAAGAACTGTTTCATCCAGCGGGACAATAAATCCTGTTGCAACTGTAAGAGTTCTGCCGCGGATGAGCGGCAGGGTGGAAGAAGTCCGCGTGGATTATAATGATATTGTTAAAAAAGGCGATATTCTTGCTCTTCTTAATACCGATATGCTTCGCCTTAAGAGGGATCAGCAAAACGCATCCGTTCAGAAAGCGCGGGCAAATTATGAGTTGCAGCTTATAAATTACAGAAGCCAGGAGATCCTGGCTCAGAGAGGTTTTATTTCCGAGTATGAGCTTAGGACAGCAAGAACCACTCTTGATAATCAAAGGGCTGATCTTGCTGTTGCAGAGGCAAACCTTAGGGTAATAGAGACAGAGATAAATCAATATGCGTTTATTACATCTCCCATAGACGGTATTGTACTTGACAGAAATATCAATGCAGGAGATACGGTTGTAGATTCTTCCAATAGTAATTCATCAAGCATTTTTACCATTGCAGAAAACTTAAGGGAAATGCAGATAGAAGCTATGGTTGGGGAGCTTGATGTTACTTCAATACACAGGGGGCAGAATGTAAGGTTTTCACTGGAAAGCCTTCCGGGGCGCAGATTTTCCGGCGTTGTGGACAACTTAAGGATGGTTCCCTCTGTGTCAAATAATGTCGTTTCGTATACCGTGATTATCAGCGTGGAAAACCGTGACGGCTCTCTTTTACCCGGGATGACTTGCGCCGTGGATTTTATTGTAGAGCGCGCTGAGAATGTGCTTCTGGTTTCAAATGCCGCTTTGCGGTATCAGCCTACAAGCTTAAGCTCAACCCAAATTTCCGATATGGTTTTTAACGCAAGCCTTGAAAATATGACAGATGAACAAAGGGATGAAGCAATTGAGGCAAGAGCTCTGCAGGCAGCCCAGAGTCAGCAGCAAAGGCAGAATAATTCTGGTATTAATAACCTTATGATTGGAAATCAAAATCAGAGCCGTATGATGGGCACAGGCAGACAGCAGGGAAACAGAAGCGCCCCTGATCAAAGAAGAAGCGTTCCTGCTGTTGTTATGCGCACTTTATGGTTTATAAACGCAGAGGGCAGGCTGGATGTAATTCAGGTTCGTACAGGAATAAGCGACGGATCCTTAACAATGGTTTTTTTAAATGACGATTTTGAAGAGAGGCAAGTGATACTAAGGGAGAGGATTTAATGTCCGTCATAGAAATGCGCGGTATTAAAAGAGAATACCGGATGGAGAGCAGGTCTTCTTCAAAAACAAAAAATAAAGGAGCCGAAGCTGTTGTTGTCCGCGCGCTTCGCGGCCTTGATTTTTCCGCCAATGAAGGTGAGTTTGTTTCTGTCATGGGGCCTTCAGGCTCCGGAAAATCAACTTTAATGAATATTTTAGGCTGCCTTGACAAGCCGTCGGCAGGATCATATACACTGGACGGCATTGAAACATCATCCTCTGATTCCAATACCTTTGCCTATATAAGAAACAGAAAAATCGGCTTTGTGTTTCAGTCTTTTAATCTGCTTGCAAGGACAACAGCGCTTGAAAATGTTGAATTGCCTCTTTTTTACCGCCGTCCGGAAAAAAAAGATATTTTAAAATCCGCATATGCGCGTAAAGAACGCGCTGTAAAAACATTGCAGGAAGTAGGGCTTGCAGATCGCATTGATCACTTTCCCTCGCAGTTATCGGGAGGACAGCAGCAGAGGGTTGCAATTGCGCGGGCGATGGTTAACGATCCTGCTTTCATACTGGCAGATGAGCCGACAGGCAACCTTGATACGGGAATGAGCCTTGAAATAATGGGGCTTTTTCAGCAGTTAAATGACACAGGTAAAACGATTATTATGGTAACTCACGAACCGGAACTTGCAGCATACACAAAAAGGATTATAACGCTTCGTGACGGAAAGCTTGTCTCTGACAAACCGGTTACAGAAAGGCGGAATGCTTTCCAGGATCTTGCAAGATGGAAAAATGACAATGTATTAATAGCGGATAAAAACAAGGGCGCAGGTGATACATGAATGCGCTGCAGCTTTTTAACACATGCATTCGTTCGATCTTCAGAAACCGCATGCGCAGTCTTCTTACGTCCCTTGGCGTTATAATCGGCGTTGGCTCTGTAATAATAATGGTTGCCCTGGGCGAAGGCTCCCAGAAAATAATCGAAGAGCAGATGACAGCGATGGGAACCGATTTACTGTTTGTTTTTCCCGGTCATTCAATGAGCAGAAGCGGGCAAAATGTCAGGATGCGCATGAATTCGTTTACCTTAAGAGATGTTGAAAAATTAAGGAATGAATCAAATTATATTACGGCAATTTCCGGCGTTATTAATTGCGGCAGCCCCAATGTGATTGGAAGTTACGGAAATGCTCAGGTGTCCGTTGAAGGAGTTGAACCTGATTATTTTATTGCAAGGAACTGGAATGTAAACGAAGGTTTTCCCTTTGATGAAGAGGATCTTGTTTTACGCAACAGGGTAGCGGTTATTGGCCGCACTACTGCAAAAAATCTGTTTGGCGAAGAGCGTTCAGCTCTGGGCAGGCAGTTAAGAATCGGCACTGTTTACTTTACCGTAATAGGTCTTTTGGAGAGCAAGGGAGCCAATATAAGCGGCCAGGACAGAGATGATATTATAATGGTCCCCCTTGATACTGCCATGACACGGCTTGGAAATTCGCGCAATATTAACCTTATTCTTCTAAGAGTGGCAGGCAAGGAGTATATGGAAGCGGCGCAGAAAGAAGCTGAACTTATCATGCGCGAATCGCGTAACATTGCAGAAGGGATAGGCGCAGACTTTAATGTTGTAAATCAGGCGGAAATGATCGATATGGCGTCAGAAACATCAAGAACCCTGACAACCCTGTTAGCTGCAATTGCAGGCGTTTCGCTTTTGGTCGGCGGCATCGGCATTATGAATATAATGCTTGTTTCTGTAACAGAGCGGACGCGCGAGATTGGAATTCGCATGGCGGTAGGAGGAAGAAAAAGCGATATTCTTCTGCAGTTTCTCCTGGAATCTGTGATACTAAGCCTTTTTGGGGGGCTTTTGGGAATAGGCCTTGCTTTTATTGTCTGCCATATAATGTCCGTAATGGGAATCTATACAGTTATAAGCCCGCTAATTATTGCAATTTCCGCGCTTTTTGCGGCTCTTGTAGGGATTATTTTCGGCTATTATCCTGCAATGAAGGCTGCATCTTTGTATCCGATCGATGCTTTAAGGTATGAGTAAAAATGAAAAGATTGATAATCACAATTACATTGATGAGCATTATAAACGGTACTCTGTGCGCGCAGACGATTAACCTTGAGCAGGCAAGAAATCATGCGCTTGCTTCATCAAGATCTCTTGCAAGGTATGAACTTGCAATCAGAAGCAGCGTACTGGATGAAAGAAATCAGCTTTATTCAATGCTGCCCTCTGTTTCCGCCGATGTAAGAGCTTCGGCGCATTACCTAAGAGATTTTCTTTTTATAAATCCAGCTGACACAATTTCTGCAGGAGCGTCTTTATCGATTACGCAAATATTGTTTCAGGGGGGAAAAAGTTTTATAAGAAAGGCAATCAGCGAAATTGCGACAGAAAGCGTTAAAAAAGATGCGCTTTCTGAATACTATAACGTGCTTGATACTGTAGACAGCGCATTTTACACAGCGCTTGAAGCCATGGCCGCGCTGGAAGCGGAAGAGTTTTCCCTGCAAGCCTCTGATTTGGCCTTAACAATAGCGCAGCTGCGTTATGAAAATGGAATTATAAATCACGGTGATTATCTTAGAGCGCTTGCGGAGAAAGAATCAAGGGAAAACTCATGCAGCAAGGCAAGGTACGATCTTACCCTGTATTTGACAAGACTAAAAACAATTACAGGAATACAAGAGCTTGCAAACCCCGAACCTGTCAGCTTTGATGCGTATGAAGATGCGCTTTTGCGTTTTACTAAAATTACAAATGAAGAAATCGATGTGTTATACGGCAAACTCTGGCAAATGATAACATCGCAGAATCCGTCTCTTTCAAAAGCGGTATTAAATAACCAGAGGGCGCAGAGGAACCATATGCTTACGGGGCGTGATTATTCGCCTGTGATTAGCGCAACAGTATTTTCCGCCGATTTAAATCTTGTTCCCGGCCGCAATTTATCAAGCGGCGGAGGGATTACGCTAAGGGGAAGCATACCTGTAGATTTTTGGGTTATGTCAAACAGGATGGAGAGCTCAAGGCTCTCACTTGATGCAGCCGCGCTTGATTATATTAACGCGCAGAGTTCTCTTGAGCAGGAATTGCATAATGCTCTTGTAAATATTTTTACACAGGCCGGAACTGTGCTGTCATCCCGCCGTTCTTTAGAATACACGCAAAGGCATTTTGAATATGTAATGGAACGCTACAGGCTTTCGCAAAGCTCCGTTTCTGATTTGAACGAGGCGACATCTTTATACAATACAAGCCGCAATAATTTAAACAGGGCAAGTTTTACATTCTTAAGAGGTCTTTCCAGGCTCCGCTCCCTTTGCGCTCTTGAAGATGAAAGTGAACTGTTAAAAATCCTTTTGGAAGGATAATTACATAAGGGCAATTTCTTTTAAGCGTTTAATAATATCAATATGCTGCGTGCAGGCTTTTTCGCATAATCCGCATTCTGTGCATTTGCCGGCGCCTTCTTTTGGTATGCACCATAACCATTTAAGCCTGTTGCCGATTGGGTCTTGAGAATTTTTATCAAGGAGTTTCTGGTTATAGGCGTCCATGTAATAGGGAATTTGAATTCCTTCAGGGCAGGCTGCGCAATACGCACAGCCTGTGCATATGCCTTCGAAGGATGCCGATGCATTTGCCTTTGTTTTTTCAAGTTCTGCGCTCGTTCTTGGTTTATAGCCTTCCATTGCATCAAGCGCTTCGTTAAGGTGTTCCAAAGTGTCAAAGCCTACAAGTGTATTTGTAATTTCAGGATGATCCCAAAGAACACGCAGAGCGGCCGCAACAAGGCCTTCGCCTTCGCGGCGTATAAATTTAAATAATTCAGGATGCTGGGGGATTACTCCTCCTCCAAGAGGATTCATTACAACTGCGCCAAGATTCTTTTCTTTTATTGCATCAAAGGCTTCCTGTCTTGTATTAAAATTATAAGCTGAATATCCGAACAGAACGCCTTCAAAAACGCCTTCCATTAAAAGTTCTTTTATTTCATCTTTTATAAGATGGCTGGAAATGCAAATATGATTTATCAGTTTTTCTTCTTTTAATTTTCTGAATGTTTGCATAACACCGTCTTTTTTTCTGTTCTCCCAGCCTGCAAGAGTAGTAATGCACCAGATATGATAAAAATCTATTGCGTCTATATTAAGCCTTTTTAGCTGACCCTCTATTTCACGGCGGATACCGCTTTCTGTGCTTTCAAAAGTTTTTGAAGCGCAGTAATAGGGAAGGCCCATCTTGCGCATTTCCGCAAAGCCCTTGCCGAAAACAGTTTCGCTTTTAGTTTCAAAGTAACCGGGAGCCGTATCAAAATAATTTATACCGCCTTGCGCAGCGGCAACCATTAGCCGTATACACTCATCATGATCATCGATGTTTTTGAATCTCATCCCGCCGAAACCAAGAAGAGACACTTTTTTTCCTGTTTGTCCGTATTCCCTGTAAATCATATCTACCTCCAAATAAAATTATAAATCAACAAGATTGTAGGGCGTTTCCTGATAAACATAGTTAAGCCAGTTATCAAAGAAAAGAGTAGCATGCGCCCTCCAGCGCACGACAGGCGTTTTTTCAGGATCGTTATCAGGATAGTAATTAGCAGGTATTTCAATCGGCAGACCCCTTGCAATGTCACGGCGGTATTCGCGGTCTAATGTAAGCGGATCGTATTCCATATGACCGCTGACATAGATATCCCTTCCTTCACGGGCAGTGACAATAAAAACGCCTGCTTGCGGGGTCTCGGATTGAATTGTAAGCCGGCTTTCTGCTGCAATGGCATTGCGGTCGCTTGCCGTATACCTTGATTGAGGAGCCAAAAATTCATCGTCAAATCCGCGGAAGAGCATATGATGCTGCTCATTTACAGAATGGGGAAAAATCCCGGAAAGTTTTTTTTCAAGCGGATGTTTTGGAATGCCGTAACGGCGGTAAAGCCCCGCCTGCGCGCCCCAGCAAATGTGCAGGCATGAGAAAACATTTTTTTCCGAATAGTCAATCACGCTTGCAAGCTCTTCCCAGTAATCGACATCTTCAAATGGAAGTGTTTCTACAGGCGCGCCCGTTATTATAAGTCCGTCAAAGCGTGTTTTGGTGCTGACAATCTCATTGGCGCTTATATAGAACTTTTCAAGGTGTCCGGGCGGAGCGTTTTTAGACACATGGCTGCCCATTCTTAAAAAAGTGATGTCTATTTGCAGGGGACTGTTGCCCAATAAACGTAAAAGCTGGATCTCAGTATCTATTGTGGTGGGCATTAAATTTATAATACCGACACGTAAAGGCCTTATATCCTGGGAAGCTGCGCGATCTTCTGTAATAACGAAAACCCTTTCTTTGGATAAAGCGTCGTAAGCCGGTAATTCCTTGGGTATTTTTATTGGCATTCATCACTATTATCATATTTCCATAAAAAAGACTATGGCAAAGTCCGGATAATTCATTTTCTAACATAGCGAGCGGCATTTTACCCGAATAGAGTGATATTTTCCCATAACAGACATTTTTTCCTTGATTATACTGGAAAATTGAAATAAAATTAGAGCGTCATAAAAAATTAGGGGAATAAACGTATATTAATGAAAACCATATTTGTTGTCGATGACAGCGATACAAATCTTTCAATGGCAGAGGTTGTACTGGAAGATCAGTATAGCATTATGACAATGCCGTCTGCTGCAAAAATGTTTACCCTTTTGGAAAAAATAATGCCTGATCTGATCCTTCTGGATATTGAAATGCCGGAAATGGACGGATTTGAAACGCTTAAAAAATTGAAATCCGAAACCCTGTGGGCTGATATACCAGTTGTGTTTCTTACAGGCCGTAATGACGCCGAGGTAGAAGCCCGCGGACTTGAGATGGGCGCCATTGATTTTGTCACAAAACCTTTTTCGGCGCCGGTATTGCTGAACCGGATTAAGACTCATCTTAACATCGATGAGATAATACGCGAGAGAACTTTTCAGTTAAGCAGACTGCAGAACAGCATAGTTGCGGTTCTTGCGGATATGGTTGAAAACCGCGACAAGGGAACAGGCGGTCATATTGAACGCACTTCGATGTACATAAGAATATTAATTGATGAAATGAGAGACAGCGAAGTTTATGCCGATGAGATACGCGGCTGGGATGTTGAAAAAATTATTTCATCTGCGAGGATGCATGATCTTGGAAAGATTTCCATTACAGATACTATTGTAAATAAACCGGGTAAACTTACAGACGAAGAGTTTGAGGTAATGAAAAGCCATGCGCAGGAAGGCGAGCGTATAATCGATGAAATTATCGCAAGAACCGGCGAAGGGGACTTTTTGCGTAACGCAAAACTTTTTGCAGGCACTCATCATGAAAGATGGGACGGCAAGGGATATCCGCGCGGGCTTAAAGAAGATGAAATCCCCCTGCAGGGACGGATAATGGCAATAGTAGATGTATACGATGCTCTTGTATCGGAGCGCCCTTATAAAAATGCGTTTACAGCTGATGTAGCCATCGGCATTATCATGCAGAACTCCGGCACTCATTTTGACCCGAAAATCGCACAAATATTTTTCAATGCAAGAGATCGCATTAAAGCAGCGAAGGCAGGTCTTTGATGCTTTCAATTCTCAGGAAATTGCTTAATATTTTTACGCATGGACAGGTAATTCTTGTTGTTGCAGCTTTTGCGCTGATGGTATTTTTCAGTTTTAATTTCATGAGCGATATTGAGCGGAAGCATCTTATAAAGGATGCAAGCAACGCGCTGACAAATGTAGAAAGATTCATTGAATCCGAACTTAGGGAACCTGAAACAACACTGGGCGTTATAGCGGAAAATATAAGGAATATGATTCTTCAGGGCGCTTCTGCTGACGCCGTGCAAAATTATATTTTAAGAACAACTGAATATATTACAAATGAAGAGCGTCTTATGTCTTACACCGTCAGTATTTTCGGTTATTTTTATGTATACGACAGACAGATTATTGCAGGCATAGACTGGGTGCAGCCGGAAAACTATGTACCGGAAACACGTCCCTGGTACAGAGCGGCAATTGAAGCGGGGGGAAGAGTCGGAGTCACGGAAGTTTACGAAAGTATTGCCTTAAATGACAGCATAATGACATTTTCGCGCGCTATATACAATGATACAGGAAGACTTCTTGGCGTTGTCTGCATTGATGTAAAACTGGATAAGATATTTGATTTTGCAATAGATACATACATTTCAGAGGGCAGTTACGGGATACTTTTGGACAGTAACTTTAATGTGCTTGCCCATCCTCACCCGGCATTTAAAGGCAGGCATCTTAGCCAGATGAACGACGGCCCTGCAATCCAGAGAGAGCTAATAATAAACAGGGAAATACTGGAGCGCAAGGCAACAGATTATAACGGTCAGCCGTCTGTATTGTTTGTAAGGCAGATCCATAACGGCTGGTACATGTCGATTATCGCTTATGCAAAAAATTATTACCAGAGCGTGACAGACATTGGATTTATTTTAATTGCTCTTGGCGTTGTTTTCGCTTTTACCTTAAGCGTTATTCTTTTAAGAGTGATTTATTCAAAAAAGAAGGCGGAAGAACGCACTCAGATAATGCTGGATGCAATGCCTCTTTGCGCCAACTTCTGGGATATTAATTACAGAAATATTGATTGCAACAAGGAAGCTGTTAAATTATTCGGATTGTCAGGTAAAAAGGAATATCTTGACAGGTTCTTTGAACTTTCGCCTGAATATCAGCCCGACGGCAGATTATCAACGGAAAAAGCTCTTGAACTTGTAAAGAGGGGGTTTACAGAAGGCTACTGCCGGTTTGAGTGGATGCACCGCAAGCTTAACGGAGAACTTATACCATGCGAAATAATCCTTGTCCGCGTTAAATACAGAAAAGGATTTATGGTTTGCGGATACACAAGGGATCTGCGTGAAATAAAAATCATTATGGAAAAAATGCGCGAGGCGGATGAATGTACGCAAGTATTGTTTGACGCAACGCCTCTTAGCTGTTTTATGATAGATAATAAACTGAGTCTGGTTGAATGTAATCAGGAGATTGTAAGGCTCTTCGGCATATCTGATAAAAAAGTATTCATAGACAGGGTTTATGATTTTTTCCCGAGGTATCAGCCGACCGGAGTTGAATCCAGGGAGCAGTTAACAAGATATATTGACGAGGCGTTTGAAGAAGGTTATTGCCGGTTTGAATGGATGCATCAGAAACTTGACGGAGAGCAAATTCCAACAGAAGTTTCGCTTGTGCGTGTAAAGTTCAGGGGTGAATACGCTGTTGCAAGCTATATAAGGGATTTAAGAGAAATAAAAACCATGATAGCTGAAATGCGCAGGGCGGAAGTTGCAGAGGAAAGCAGCAAGGCAAAGAGCGACTTCCTTGCGAAGATGAGCCATGAAATCCGCACGCCGATGAATGCGATTCTCGGCATTACAGAAATACAGCTTCAGGACAATTCTCTTCCGCTTGCAACAAGAGAGGCTCTGGAAAGAATCTATAATTCAGGGGATCTCCTGCTTGGAATTATTAACGATATACTTGATTTATCCAAAATTGAAGCCGGCAAACTTGAACTTTCATCCGTTCATTACGACATTGCAAGTTTGATTCACGACACTGTAAAACTTAACATTATGCGCTATGAAAGCAAGCCTATAGATTTCAAGCTGACTGTAAGCGAAAATGTTCCTTCTACGCTTGTTGGAGACGAACTTCGCATCAAGCAGATACTAAATAATATTCTTTCAAATGCGTTTAAATATACGCAGGAAGGCCAGATAGAATTAATGCTGTCCGCAGAAATGAATAATGACATCTCCGGCGTCAACCTTATATTCCGTGTAAGCGACACAGGACAGGGGATGACAGCCGAACAGATAAAAAAACTTGGAGACAAGTTCAGCCGGTTTAACCTGGAAGCCAACCGTAAGACGGAAGGAACAGGGCTTGGCATGAATATTACGCGCAATTTAATACAGCTAATGAACGGCAGCATCTTTGTGGAGAGTACTCCCGGCATGGGTTCTGCGTTTATGGTAAGGCTGCCGCAGGGCTGCGCCAATCCGGAGCCGATTGGCAGGGATTTGGCTGAAAACCTCATGAAGCTCAATTTAAAAAACACAACCAAGATGAGAAATGCGCAGATAACGCAGGAGTTCATGCCTTACGGACGTGTTCTTGTTATTGATGATGTTGAAACAAACCTCTATGTCGCGCGCGGGCTTTTGGCGCCTTACGGAATATCAATAGATACTGCGATGAGCGGTTTTGAAGCTGTGGATAAAATCAGGGAAGGCGCAATTTTCGACATTGTGTTTATGGATCACATGATGCCGAGGATGGACGGTATTGAAGCTACAAAACTAATTCGCTCCCTTGGTTATACAAAACCAATAGTGGCTCTGACTGCTAACGCGCTTGCAGGACAGGCGGAAATGTTTATTAACAATGGCTTTGATGATTTTATTTCAAAACCTATAGATATCCGCCAGTTAAACAATGTTTTAAACAAGCTTATCAGGGACAAGCAGCTGCCTGAAGTTCTTGAGAAGGCGCGGATACAGAAGAACAACCTCTATGCAGCCGGCGGGCACAATATCGCAATTGACCCCCAGTTAGCCGAGTTCTTTGTGCGTGATGCAAGAAAGTCTGTCAGCTATCTGCAGGTAATATGCGAAAACAAGTGCCGCAGGGAAGATGATATTCAGGCATTCATCATTAATGTTCATGCAATGAAAAGCGCTCTTGCAAATGTCGGTGAAAGTGAATTATCCAACAGGGCATTGGAACTGGAACAGGCCGGCCGCGATAATAATATCCAGCTTATAACTTCCTCGCTTCCGGGATTTCTGGAATCATTAAATGAAGTAATAGAAAAACTCAATCCCAATGACGAAGATATACAGGATGATGAGAATTTGGCAAATGATGATGAGAGCCGGATATATCTGCAGGAGAAACTGCTTACAATACAGGTGGCATGCGGCTCCTATGATAAAAAGGCGGCAAAACAGGCGCTGGCAGCCCTGAAACAGAGAAACTGGCCCCGCGCGACTAAAGATCAGCTTAGCGCCATCACAGAACATTTGCTGCACAGTGAGTTTGATGAAGCTGCCGCTATTGCGCGGGAAGTGTATTTTACATAAAAAGTTAATTAAAAGTTTTCATAAACCTCTATTGACAAAAAAAGCAAAAGTTGGTAACTTGGTATTAGTATAGTTTTTCATTTAAAAAAGGGCTCCAAGGAGACCCTTTTTTTTGCAGCGTTTGTTTTTCAAATGCAAAGAGGCAGGCAATGCAGTTCAAAGCAAGAGATGTACAGGATAAGGAATTTGCATCTGTACGCGAACAGGCGCAAATGGTTCTTAAAGGATTAGGGTACAGTCTTATTGAACTTGTTATCTCCAGGCACCGGGGAAGCGCGCAGGTAAAAGCGGTCATTTACAGCAAAGCCGGAATCAGCACAGATGATTGTTCAAAAGCCCATCGTGCGCTAATCCCAAGGCTGGAACTGGCATTTGATGAAAAGGCAGGTTCGGAAAAAAGCGCCTTTCGCCCGGAAATATACCTTGAAGTGTCATCTCCTGGAATAGATCGCTGTATAAAAAATGCAGAGGAGTTTATTCACTATACAGGCAGGACAGTACGGTGTTACCGTATTGATATTTCAGACTGGACTATAGGAGTGCTGGAATCTGCCGATGAAAATGGAATTACCATAAAGATAAATGAAGGGAATAAGGACATCTTGCAGAGTTTGAGTTTTGACATTATTGCAAAAGCAAGATTGGACCCTTCTTAAGGAGGTATAAATTGGGAACAGATATGTCGCAGGCAATTCGTCAGTTAAACCAGGATCGCGGTATTCCTGAAGAACTGATACTGCGGACCATTGAAGATACGCTAATTGCCGCATACAAACACCGTTTTGGAAATGCAGATAACGCAGTAGTGCAGTTTAATGAAGAAAATCTGGAAGTTTCAATTTTTGCGCAGAAGAGAATTGTAGAACAGGACGGCGTTTATGATCCTGTTACAGAGATTGATTTGGAGGAAGCAAGGGTATTGAATCCGGACGCCGAAGTCGGAGATGAGATACTCGTGGAAATCGATCCAAAACAGTTTGACCGCATTGCAGTTCAAAGCGCAAAGCAAAAAGCGCACCAGACAATAAGAGATATACAAAAAGACAGTCTTTATTCGGAGTTTAAGGATAAGGAAGGCGAAATAATAATTGGTTATTACCAGAGGGAACGCAACGGCACAATTTATGTAGACCTTGGAAAAATGGAAGGCATACTTCCGAAGAAGTATCAGTCTCCCCGCGAGATTTATCATGTAAACGACAGAATAAAGGCGCTTATTGCAGAAGTAAAAAAAGATTCATCTGGACTGCAGATTGTACTTTCAAGAACTCACACGGATTTTGTACGGACGATTTTTGAACTTGAAGTTCCGGAAATATACGACAAAACTGTAGAGATACATAAAATTGTCCGTGAACCCGGCTTCCGTACAAAACTTGCAGTCTACTCAAACCGTGAAGATGTTGATCCTGTAGGCGCATGCGTCGGACTTAAGGGAGTTCGCATTCAGGCTGTAATTAAAGAGCTTGAAGGTGAAAAAATAGATATACTTAAGTACGATCCGGATCCAAGACGCTTTATAAAAAATGCGCTTTCCCCTGCGGAAGTGCGTGATGTGATAATTCTGGACGAAGGCAAGCACCAGGCACTGGCTGTAGTAAGCGATTCAATGCTTTCCCTTGCAATAGGCAAACAGGGGCTTAATGTCCGTCTTGCAAACAGGCTTGTGGACTGGAATATCGATGTGAAAACCGAATCGCAGTTTGCCGAGATGGATATTACAGCGGAATCAAGGCGTGCGGTTTCTGAACTGTTCGGAGATACCGAAGGTTTTGATGATGAGATTTCACGTATCAGCGAACTGCCGGGCGTTAATGCAAGCATTGCAAAAACATTGCTTGATAACGGTATTGACTTTATCGAGGACTTCCTTGGATTAAGCCAGGAAGAACTGGAGACCAAGGGATTAAAACCTGCAGAGCTTGAACAACTTAGAAAACTTATTGAAGAATATGTTGAGATTGTCGAAGATGATTCCTACGATGATGAGCAGACAGACAAGGAAGCGGACGATGATGGCGATGAAAGCGAGCCGGAAGAATATGAATGCCCGGAATGCGGTGCTAAAATCACCGTTGATATGTCAACGTGTCCAAGCTGCGGAATCGGCTTAAGTTTTGAATACGAAGAGGAGGAGGGATAAGATTTTATATGGCGGAAGATACTGACAAAATTAAAAAACCAAAGGCTCAGCTGATAAAGCATTCCCCTGGAGAAACAGAATCAGCAGGGAAAAATTCGCCGGATCAGGTTGAGCGCCGCAAGGTTAAGGTTGTGATGAAAAAACCATCTGCGCCTGTAGTAAAAAAAGCTCCGCCTAAAGTAGTTGTCATACCTCCTTCAGGAAAGTCCGTCCATCCGAAAAAACTGGAAAGTCCCGGTGAAAAAAAACCGGGCCATGAAAACATAAGCGGCGCCGATTACAGCCGCGTCAGCGCTTTCCCTCAGGCTGCGCGTCCTGCTGCAGCAGCAGGAAGAGTAGGCGGCAAACTGGTTGGAAACCACGGGCCGTCTCAGCGTCCGCAAAGACCCCATCAGCAGCAGCAGCCAAGGGGAAACAGGCCAAATAATGAATCCAACAGGGGAGGATTTGGCCAGAGAACAGGTTTTACACCCAAGCCGGGATTTACTCCAAAACCAGGCGGCGGAAAACCTCCCTTTGCAGGTTTTAACAAACCTGCTGCCCCGGGAAGAGGCGGCATGGGAGCTGCTCCTGCTGGTCCCATCCCCGAAGGAAAAGGTCCTGCAAAGCGCAAGTTCATTGCGAAAAAACCTGCTTATAACCGTAAAGAAAAAGAACTTGAAATGGAGGAAAAACTCCTTCAGACCAAAAAGAAAATAACCCATATTGCAAATCCGGTACCCAAATCAATTGACATAATGGAAGTAATTTCGGTATCTGAACTTGCAAGAAAAATGAATCTTAAAGCATCTGATCTTATTCAGAAACTTATGAGCATGGGGCAGATGGTAACGATTAACCAGCAGATTGACGCTGACACCGCGACCATTTTGGCGGCAGAGTTCGGCGCTGATGTTAAAATAGTCAGCCTTTATGATGAAACAGTCATTGAAACATCATCAGATGACGATGCAATCCTTCTTCCGCGCCCGCCTGTTGTAACCGTTATGGGCCATGTCGATCATGGAAAGACAAAACTTTTGGATGCTATACGCAAGGCCGATGTTGTAGCGGGCGAGTTTGGCGGTATCACGCAGCATATCGGCGCGTACATGGTAGAGACTCCTTACGGCAGCCTGACATTCCTTGATACGCCGGGCCATGAAGCCTTTACGCGAATGAGAGCAAGAGGCGCCCAAATAACTGATATTGTTGTTCTTGTTGTTGCAGCAGATGACGGAGTAATGCCTCAGACAATTGAAGCGATTAATCACGCAAAGGATGCGAATGTTCCGATTATTGTTGCAGTTAACAAAATTGATAAACCGGAAGCAAACCCCGACAAGGTAAAGAGCCAGCTTTCAGACCTGGGGCTTATGCCGGAAGGCTGGGGCGGCAAGACAATGTTTGTTGAACTTTCCGCTCTTCAAAAAACCGGTGTCGATAAACTAATCGAAGCGATTTTGCTTGAGTCAGAACTTTTGGATTTAAAAGCGAACTTCCAGTGCAGCGCAGAAGGCAAGGTGCTTGAATCGAAGGTTGATCACGGCAGAGGCATCGTAGCTACTGTCATGGTAGAAAGGGGAACGCTTGCCATAGGAGATGCATTTGTTGCAGGCATATGGCCCGGAAAAGTACGCGCAATATTTAATGACAAGGGAGAAAAGATAAACAAGGCAACTCCTTCCATGCCCGTAGAAGTCCTTGGTTTTGAAGGCATCCCCGATGCAGGAGATCCGCTGCAGGTGGTTTCCGATGAAAAAGTCGCGCGCGAGTTCTCATCCAAACGACAGGAGCTGCGCCGTTTTGAAGATGCAAAAGTCCTCAAGAAAGTTACAATGGATAATCTGCACGAAAGAATAAGTGACGGTACAATCCAGGAACTAAAAGTAATTATTAAGGCAGACGTTCAAGGCTCGGCAGAAGCGTTAAAATCCAGCCTTGAAAAACTTTCTACAAAGGAAATCCGCCTGCATGTAATTCAGGCTCTTCCGGGTCCTGTTAATGAAGGTGATGTGCATCTTGCAGTTGCATCAAAGGCAGTTATTATCTGTTTTAATGTCCGTCCTCTGCCCAAGGCGAGAATTCTTGCAGAACAGGAAAAAATCGATATAAGAAAATACAATGTTATTTATAAAGCGGTAGAAGAAATAAGACAGGCAATGGAAGGAATGCTGACCCCGGATACAAAAGAAGAGACAGTAGCGACAGTGGAAGTGCGCGATACCTTTAAAGTGCCGAAAATCGGAACCATTGCAGGCTGTTATGTGCTAACAGGAACTGTAAAACGAAGCTGTACAATTAATGTGCTAAGAGATCAAATTGTAATTCACTCAGGAAAGATAGCTTCCCTTAAGCGTTTTAAGGATGATGCCCGCGAAGTAGCATCGGGATTTGAGTGCGGTATAGGCCTTGACGGTTTTGATAATATCCAGGTCGGCGATTTATTTGAAGTTATCGAAACTGTAGAAGTTGCAAGAAAACTGAGTTCTTAAGATTATGCAGGGGTTCAGGACTGAAAGGCTGGGACAGGCGATCCAGGAAAAGATAGGTTCTCTTATCCTTGAAGGAAAAATAAAAGACTCCCGCGTTAATCCGTATCTTTCAGTCAATAAAGTAGATGTATCAAAAGATTTGTCATACGCAGATGTCTATGTTTCGGATATCCGCGGCAAGATAAATGAAAAAGAAATTGAAGGCTTAAAAAGCGCAGCTGGTTTTATACAGTCCCAGCTTGGGCTTGTAATGCACATAAGAAAGATCCCAAAGCTTCGTTTCCATGCGGACACAAGCATAGGGGAGAGTTTCGAATTAATTAAAAAAATAGAATCGCTTGTTGAAAACAAACAGGAATGAAATCAGGGCTAATCCTTTTAAATAAAAGTGCAGGCTGTACATCGTTTGACGCTTTATACGATATAAAAAAATCCCTTAATACGTCCAAGGTAGGACATACAGGAACTCTTGACAGGTTTGCCTGCGGATTGCTTGTAATCCTTGCAGGAAGAGCATTAAAACTGGGAAGATGGTTTTCGCACTGTGATAAAAAGTACGAGGGCAGAATACATTTTGGAATTGAAACAGATACACTCGATCCGGAAGGAAAAGAAATTGCAAGAGCCGGTCTGCCAAGCCGCAAGGAAATAGAAGAAGTTCTCCATCAATTTACAGGAGAGATAATGCAGGAGCCGCCTGTTTATTCAGCCATCCATGTAAACGGACAGCGCGCATCGGATCTTGCACGGGAAGGGAAGACTCCAAAGATGCTAAAGAGGGCAGTCACAGTTTATAAGCTGGAATTACTCTCATATACGCCGCCTTTTGCCGATATTTTTGTTCATTGTTCAAGCGGGACTTACATCCGCTCTCTTGCGCGGGATATAGCTCTTGCTGCCGGAAGCAGGGCGCATCTGTGCGGACTTTTACGGACGCAGGTTGCAGGATTTAAACTGGGAATTAATAATAACGATTCTGGCCTGCCGCTTTGCGTTTTGCATCCCGTTGACAAATACATTATAAGCCTGCTTGGAATGCCGTACTTTGAAGTTACGCAAAGGGAAGCTAAAGATATTTTTCACGGCAAACCTCTTGATTCCATAGTAAACGGTAAAATATTAATAAAATCCGATTCAAATGCACTTTGTGCAAAAGAGACAGCGGCAGTTTTTTTTAAGGATACTCTTGTTGCCGTTATAGAAAATAAGGGGAACGGCTGGAAATACGGATGCGTGTTTGCAGAATAGAGACTGACTTTTAAATATTACCTGCAGTAAATTTAGAAGTTTTTTACAAGTTCTGTAATTTCAGATATCTTGTATTTATCTTTTTTTCCGTCCGTCTCCGCGCCGCTTGATACATCAATGCAAAAAGGATTAAGAGAGCTTATAACACGGGGTATGTTGGCGGTATTTAACCCGCCGGCAAGGAAAAAAGGAAGCCCCTTGTAGTTTTTAAGGGCGCTCCAGTTAAAAGTTTTTCCTGTTCCTCCGCGTTGGGCAGACAGGGTATCAAACAGGTAATAATCATTATAAATAAAGTCTGCGGGGGGATGGCGCGCATATTCCGGCAGGGAATCTTTGATTCCTACTGCTTTAATAACAGGACAGGGGCAGAGTGTTTTCAGCCTTTTTATGTAATTTGAATCTTCATCGCCGTGAAGCTGCGCTATATCAATAATACCGTCATTGTAAAGATTTGAAATTACTTCAATCTGCTGATTTACAAAAACGCCCACGGCCAAAATATTTTGATCAAGATTTTTTTTTAAAACTGAAGCTGTTTCAATGCTTATCTGGCGGCGGCCCGGAGCAAACACAAAGCCGATATAGTCAGGAAGCGCGCTGTTGACAGCTAATATATCCTCCATGCGCATAAGACCGCAGATTTTTACCCTGCTCATAATTCACCGCGCAATTGCAATAAAGCCTTTTTTTTGTCTTCCTTAAGCATGAGGGCTTCTCCTATCAGCGCTGCATTGGCTTTGATTTTGCGTAAACTGATGATATCGGAATTTGAGCTGATGCCGCTTTCCGAGACAAAAAGCACACCGGGCGGCACCAGCTTCCGCAGTCTTTCGCTTAAGGACATATCTGTATTAAAGTCTTTTAAGTTCCGGTTGTTGACACCGATTACCCTTGCGCCGGCAGAAAGGGCCATGTATACTTCTTCTTCGCTGTGGGTTTCTACAAGGGCGGAAAGGCCAATCTTATGAGCAATATTTATGTATTCAAAAAGAGTTTCCCCGTCCAGTATGGAACATATAAAAAGAACAGCACTTGCACCTAACAGGCGGGCCTGGTAAATCATGTAGCTGTCAACAATAAAATCCTTGCGAAGAAGGGGAATGCCTGCAAAGTTTGCAATTCTGCGAAGGTAATTGTCGCTGCCTTTAAACCAGTACGGCTCTGTCAGAACGGAGATTGCCTGTGCGCCTGCTTCTTCATAATCCCTTGCAATATCAAGATACGGAAAATTGCAGGCAATAATCCCCTTGGACGGGGATGCTCTTTTTATTTCACAAATGAAAGCTATGTCTTTACTGTTAATGGCTTTTTCAAAAGGAAAATCATAAGTAATGCTGTCTTTAAATACAGCTTCAATAATTTTTTCAGGCGGAAGATCTTTCTTCTGCATGAATATACGCTCTTTGGTGCGTTCAGCTATTTCCCTTAAAATATTCATAATCATTTCTCGTTTGAAAAGCGGATAAAATCTTCCAGCTTTTTCATTGCCTTGCCGCTGTCGATTACTTCACTTGCAATTTGTACAGCATCTTCTATCGATTCATATTTGCCCGTAACAAACATGGCCGCCGCTGCATTTAATAATGCAGCATCTCTTTTGGCGCCCCTTTGTCCGCTCAATAAGGCCTTAAGAATCCCTGCGTTTTCAGACGGCGGACCGCCCTGCAGCTCTTTTTTATCGCAGCGCTTAAACCCGAACTGTTCCGGCGTGATTGTGTATGAACGCACCCATCCGTTTCTTACTTCGCATACAAAAGTAGGCGCGCAAAGTGAAATTTCATCAAGACCGTCATCTCCGTGAACAACCATGGCGCTTTTTACTCCCAGATTGCATAAAACCTGCGCTAAAGGCTCCACAAGCTCACGTTCGTAAACGCCCATCAATTCCATCTTCGCTCCTGCAGGATTGGTAAGAGGTCCTATAATATTAAAAACAGTCCTTATACCAAGTTCGCGCCGGATTGGAGATACAAATTTCATCGCGATGTGATAATTCTGCGCGAACATAAAACATATTCCTATATTCGCAAGCAATCCGGCGCTTTTTTCAGGAGGGATGCCGATATTGATGCCCAGGGCTTCCAGTACATCGGCGGACCCGCATTTACTTGATGCGCTGCGGTTGCCGTGTTTTGCTACAGGGATGCCAGCCGCCGCCGTGATAATCGCCGCTGTTGTGGATATATTAAATGTATTGGCATGATCTCCTCCGGTGCCGACAATCTCAAGCGCATCGGCATCATGCAGGAGACGAATGCAGTGAGAACGCATCCCGAAAGCGGAACCTGTAATCTCGTTTATGGTTTCGCCTTTCAAACTTAAAGCTGTAAGATAGGCGCTCATCTGAACAGGCGTTGCAAGTCCGCTCATAATCTCGTCCATTACAGCCTTCGCCTTCTCGTAAGAAAGATCCTCCCTTTTGGAAAGGGATAAAATTGCTTCTCTGATCATTTTTTATATCCTTACTAATTGGAATTTATTAATGCCTGCATAAGAGCCTGCGCCTTGTTGCAGGTTTCATGATATTCTTTTTCAGCTACGCTCTCCAAAACAATCCCGGCTCCGGCCTGAACAGTTACATGATTGTCCTTTAATACCGCCATGCGAATCCCAATGCACATGTCCATGTTCCCTGTAAAGTCGATATAACCGATGGCTCCGCCGTATACTCCGCGTTTTACGCCTTCATATTTATCAATAATTTCACAGGCGCGTTTTTTGGGAGAGCCGGAAAGAGTTCCTGCAGGGAGAGTAGATGCAATAACATCAAGTGAATCAAGGCCTTCCTGCAGGCGGCCTGTAATATTGGAAGATATATGGCTGACATGGGAAAATTTCTTGATTTTTCTGTAGCCGCGCACACTTACGCTGCCGCTGCGGCTTATGCGCCCTATGTCTTCGCGGGCAAGCTCAACAAGCATTTCATGCTCATTAAGTTCCTTTTCATCTTTTAAAAGAGCATTAATAAATGCCGCATCCTCTTCTTCAGTCTTTCCGCGGGGGCAGGTCCCGGCAAGAGGGAAGGAGTTTATTTCCCCATTTTGCACAGACACAAGAGTTTCAGGGGATGAGCAGGCAATTTCTATATCGTCAAGACGCATATAAACCATATAAGGTGAGGGGTTTATTGTACGCAAAAGGCGGTACACATTCATAAGACTGCCCCTGAAGGGAGCTTTAAAACGGTTGGAAACGACAGCCTGGAGAATTTCCCTGTTTGCAATATGCGTTTTTATGTTTTCAACCATGTCTTTGAAAGAGTCTTTGGAAAAACGTGATGTAAACTCACCGCAAAAAGACTGTTCATCACCTGATGCATTTCCCAATATTAGTCTTTCAATGTCTTTAAGTTCTGTAATACCTTTAATGTAATTGTCTTCCAGATTTTCAACAGGAATATTTACGATTATAAAAATTTTCTGTTTAAAATTGTCAAAGGCAATCACTTTATCTATTAGCATTAAATGAAAATCCCTGAAACCATCTTCGTCTCTTGCTTTCAATTCCAGATCCGCAATGAAATTTTCTACAAAGTCATAGGAAAAATATCCTGCAAATCCGCCTGTAAACGGGGGCAGATACGGAAAGGAAGGGCTTTTGTAATGCGACATCCATTCTCTTATTACATAAAGAGCGTCTTTTTCTGTATCCTCTCCGTTTACTTTAGTATTTTTTCCTTTTCCGTAAACGCTCAGAACAGGCTTGTATCCCAAGAATGTATATCTTCCCCAGCTGCTGCCGCTGTTTACACTTTCCAGAATGAACCACATATCGCTTTTTATTCTTAAGTTCTTTAATACTTCTATTGGAGTTTTCTGGTCGGAGAAAATTTCCAGCGCTAAAGGGGATACTTTATACCCTTTAGAAACTTTTTTTATTTCTTCCAAAGATGGTTTTATCATATTATTTTTCCTTCTGTCTGAGCGCGGTTTTTTAAATCCCTCATTAGCGTATCAAACTGATCCAAATCAAGGGATTGAGCGCCGTCGCAGAGAGCCGCCGCCGGATTGTTATGTGCTTCTACCATTAAGCCGTCCGCGCCGACTGCCAGAATGGCTTTTGCCAAAGGCGGCACAAGGCTGCGAATCCCTGAGGCGTGGCTTGGATCGGCGATTACAGGCAAATGCGATTTTTGCTTAAGAAGAACAACTGCCGATAAATCCAGTGTGTTACGCGTCATCGTTTCAAAGGAACGGATGCCCCGTTCGCATAATATGACATTGTCATTTCCGGATGATACGATATATTCGGCGCTCATAAGCAGTTCATCAATTGTGTTGGCAGGGCCTCTTTTAAGCAATACCGGCTTTTTCAGGCTGCCAAGCGCCTTTAGTAAATCAAAGTTCTGCATGTTCCTCGCTCCTACCTGCACAATGTCTACATCTTCAAATAAATCAATCTGCGTCTGATTCATGATTTCCGTAACAATGGGAAGGCCGGTCTCTTTTTTTGCCGCTGAAAGCATTTCAAGTCCTTCTGCCTTTTTGCCCTGAAAATCATAAGGCGATGTCCTTGGCTTGAAGGCTCCTCCGCGAAGGATTCTGGCACCGCTTGTTTTTACACTTTTTGCAATTTGAATTATCTGATCTTCGCTTTCCACAGAACATGGCCCTGCTATCACAGTAAAATACCCTTCTCCAATGCAGATGTCCCCTGTCCTTACAATGGTATTATCCTCGTGGACAACCCTGTTAACTGCCTTATAACGTTCTGTAATTCGTTTGCCGTATAAAACAACACCGCTTGTCTGCACGACATGATCCAAATCCACAGCCGCCGTATTGCCGATTAAACAAACAGCGGTATGCTCGGTTCCGACGCTTAAAATGGTGGAAAAACCTTTATTCTCCCAGCCGGAAATAAATGTATTAATCTGCTCCCTTGTAACATCAGGGTTCATTATAAAAACCATTTTTTTATTCTCCTTGACTTAAAGCCTGTTTTATTTTTTTTGCGAACTGCGAAACCTCTTGTATGCAGCCCCTTCCGTGTCTGGCTATGATTCTAACAATAGCGCTGCCTATAATAACGCCGTCTGCAAACTCTGCGATCTCTTTGGCCTGCTCATGTGTAGAGACGCCGAAGCCGACCGCGCAGGGAATGCCGGAAAACCTTTTTGCCTGTTCCACCATTTTGCGGGCATCATTTCCAAGTTCGCTCCTTTCTCCTGTTACACCTAACGAAGAGACACAGTAAAGAAAACCTCTTGAGTTTTCCGCTATATTTTTAATCCGCTCTTCGGAAGTAGGAGCGATTAGAGAGATCAGTTCAATGCCGCGCGACATACAGGGTTTTAAAAGTTCATCCCGCTCTTCAAAGGGCAAATCAGGTACAATAAGGCCGTTAAGATCGCAGCTTTTACATCTGTCTGTAAACTTTTGTATTCCGTATGCAAAGACCGGATTGTAATAAGTCATAAACAAAAGAGGAACTTTTATATAGGGGCGGACTCTGTCCACAAGATCAAACAATTTATCAACTGTGCAGCCTGCTTCAAGAGCGCGTTTGTCCGCTTCTTCAATTACAGGCCCTTCTGCAACCGGGTCTGAGAATGGCACCCCTATCTCGATCATATCCGCTCCGGCTTCATAAAGTGAGTACAAAACTTTTTCTGTTGTTTCAAGATCAGGATCGCCGCCTGTTATAAAAGGTATAAAAGCCTTTCCATTCAGGAATGCTTTTTCGATATTTTTATTCATTGACGCAAGCCCCCTTGTATTTGGCAATCGAGGCCACATCTTTGTCGCCTCTTCCTGATAATGTAAGGACAATGATCCTGTCCCTGCCCAGTGTTGGCGCGTATTTCATTGCATATGCAAGAGCATGAGAGCTTTCAATTGCAGGTATTATTCCTTCAGTCTTTGTTAAGTACTCAAACGCGCCGACTGCATCGTCATCGGTAACCGCAACATACCTTGCCCGTTTTATGTCAAAAAGGTATGCGTGCTCCGGGCCGACACCAGGATAATCCAGGCCGGCGGAGATTGAGTATACAGGCGCAATCTGCCCGAACTCATCCTGGCAGAAATAGGATTTCATGCCGTGGAAAACTCCAACTGAACCATTGGTTAAAGTTGCCGCATTGTCCCTTGTATCTATTCCTCTTCCGGCTGCTTCACAGCCGACAAGTTCAACGCTCTCGTCTTTTATAAACTCATAAAAAGAACCAATGGCATTGCTTCCTCCGCCAATGCAGGCAATGATTGAGTCTGGGAGCCTGCCTTCCAAAGACATGATCTGCTCTTTAATTTCCCGTCCTATAACAGCCTGAAAATCACGTACCATTGTAGGGAAGGGATGAGGACCCATAACAGATCCAAGGCAGTAATGAGTGTCCTTTATACGTCCTGCCCATTCACGCATCGTTGCGTTAACGGCGTCTTTTAGAGTAGCAGTTCCTGATGTAACGCAGTTTACCTTCGCTCCCAAAAGCTCCATGCGGTAAACATTAAGAGCCTGCCTTTGCATATCTTCGCGGCCCATGAATATCAGGCATTCCATATCAAGCAGGGCAGCGGCGGTGGCAGTTGCAACTCCGTGCTGTCCAGCTCCGGTTTCGGCGATTAAACGGTTCTTGCCCATTTTTCTGGCAAGGAGCGCCTGTCCCAAAACATTATTAATCTTGTGGGAGCCTGTGTGGTTTAGATCCTCGCGTTTAAGATATATCTTTGCCCCGCCCAGATCATGAGTCATTTTCTGCGCATGGTAAAGAAGAGAAGGTCTTCCTGCGTATTTTTTTAGCAGACTGTTAAACTCGTTTATAAAATCAGGATCACTTTTCCAACGGTTGTATATCTGTGATAATTCCAAAACTGCGCTCATCAATGTTTCAGGGATATACTGACCGCCGTAAATCCCGAACCTTCCGTCTGACATATTTTTTTCCCCTTTTCTTTGCGGGGACAAAAAAAATCCCTGACAAAGACATAGCTTTGCCAGGGACGAATAATACAATATCCGCGGTACCACCCTGATTCACGGCTGCCCGTGCGCTTTGCAGAGTACTATCATACTCCCGGCAACTTACGTATGCCTGCCCGTCATGGAATACTCAAGGTTTTCCTCTTTGTTCCATGCCCTCGACGGCCCCAAGCGGTAATCCGCGTTTCCTGCCCGGCTCTCAGCTTCCCGGACTCTCTGTATGGCGCGTAATTGCCTACCTCCGTCTCAACGGTTTAAAGCAGTATAAAACAACAGGTATATTATTGTCAAGCTTTTATTATAAATATTAAAGGTGATTTATAAATCAATAAAATACTGATAACACAATTATAGAAATACAAAGAGCAAGCGCAAGAAAATCTGCAAAAGTAAAAGGGTATTTTTTCCAGCCGCTTTTTCGCGTGCGGAAATTAAAACCCCTAAGTTCAGCGGAAATGGCGCCGCCTTCAATTTTGCGTACCGAAGAAATTAATAAAGGCGCGCAAAGCGGAAGGAAAAGTTTTATCTTTTTGAAAAAGTTTTTTGTATCCAGTTCTATGCCGCGCGCCATTTGAGTCTCTTTTATTCCGGCCATTTCAGTGGAAAAAAGCGGAATAAAACGCATGGCGCTTGTCAGGGCAAAGGCATATTTGTAGGGAATTCCGAAAGTACGGGTGAGGGAAGCTGAAATATCACTCATCCTTGTTATCGAAAGGACAAGGCTAAGAGGCATTGTTGCGGCAATAAGGCGAAGGACAAAGAGAAGAGAAAAATCAAGGCCTTCTTTTGTAATAATAATACTGTTTAAAATAATAAAAAGAATTTCACCTTCACGGATAAAAAGGATCTGAATTAAAAAAAGCACAACCGACAGTTTCATCAGAGAAAAAAGTATTTTGACAGCCCGTCCGAAAATAACCCATCCGGATGCAAGAGAGAGGCAAAGATTAAATAAAATTATAAGAAGCGCAAAGGAAATTTTTCCTGTTATAAAGCAGCTTGCGCAGAGAAAAAATGCGCAAAAGAGCTTAACTGTGGGATTAAGACGATGAAGGAAGGAGTTCCCTGCTGCATAATTTAATAAACCGCTCATATTGCTTTTCCTGATACATTTTTTTCCAAAGCGGCGCTCATTTCGTCTAACGAAAAAACATTGTCAAAACATTTTTCGTTCATTCGCAGAGCAAGGGATGCTATCTGGGGAGGGAGCAGGGAAGCGCGATCGAGCAGGGGTTTATTTTTAAGAATTTCCCGTACAGGCCCGTCTCCTATAAGCTGTCCGTCGCTTAAAACAAGAGCGCGCTTTCCAAAATCAGCGGCAACTTCCATATCATGCGTAATCATAAACACTGTAGTGCTCTCTGATGAATTTAATTTGACTATTATATCCATGATGGTTACGCATTCGCGGTAATCAAGTCCTGTAGTGGGTTCATCAAGGATGAGAAGTTCCGGCCGCCTTGCAAGAACAGTGGCAAGCGCGCACTGCTGGCGTTCTCCTCTTGAAAGTCCAAAGGGATCGCGGTCTCCGTCCAGCCTGAAAAGGTCCAGCATTTCCTGGCAGCGGCGTTTTTTTTCCTGTTCCAGTTCTTCTGATGCCTGCGCCTTTGATTTTGCCCCGGATGTAATTCCTGAAAGCGCAAATTCAAGGCCAAAGAGGATTTCTTCGCGGACAGTATTCCGGCAGAGCTGTCTGTCGGGGTTCTGAAAAAGAAAACCTGTCTTTCTTGCAATACGGCTTACTTTTATAGTTCTTGTATCTTCGCCTGCGACAAGAACTCTCCCTGTTGTAGGTTTTAAAAGGCCGTTTGCAAGTTTACACAGAGTGGATTTACCCGCTCCGTTCTCTCCAAGAAGAACGATAAACTCTCCTGGATTTATTTCAAAGGATATATCTTTTAATACAGAGCCGCTGTCAATAGCTTTGTTTCCCCTGCGCGGCTTTTGGCTTTGGTAGCTAAAGCCTGCTTTTTCAAACTTAAGCATTGGCTGCTCCATTTTTATTTATAAGTTCCTGCACCATAATCTGCGCTTCATTTAAATCTCTGGGAAGCATGCCGGAATATAAACCCTTTTGCTTTAGCATGTTGCCAAGAGTAGTGACACGCGGAATATTAACGCCTGCATCTTCAAGAAGGTTGGGTTTTTGAAGCACATCCTTCACGGTTCCTTCACAAACAAGACGGCCGCTATTCATAACGGCAAGGCGCTTTGCAAACTCGCACAGAAGCATAATTTTTTGTTCTATAACTATTATTGTAATTCCGTGTTTCTCGTTAAGTTCTCTCAGGCATTCAAAAATTTTGCGGCTGCTTTGAGGATCAAGTTCTCCTGTTGGTTCATCCAGTACAAGAATGCGGGGGCGCAGCGCAATAACTGCGGCAATCGCAGCCTTTTGTTTCTGCCCGCCGGAGAGTGAGCTCATTTCACGGTACCTAAGGCTCTTTATACCCGCTGCGCTCAAAGCATCTTCAAGACGGCCCTCGATTTCATCATGGGGGACTCCGAAATTTTCCATGCCAAAGAGGATTTCATCTTCAACCACCTGGGCGACCATCTGACCGTCAATATCCTGGAAGACGCTGCCGACATGTCTTGCAAGGGTATCGATGCCGGACTCCAGAGTATCAATGCCGTTTACCCTAATTTCACCGTAAAAATCGCCGCTAAAATGATGGGGAATTACTCCGTTAATTGCATAAGTCAACGTTGATTTTCCGGCGCCTGAGGAACCTATGATACCTAAAAACTCCCCTTCTGCAATTGAAAGATTAATATCAGAAAGAGCGTTCTTGTTTCCGCCGGTATAAAGGAAACTCAAGCCCCGGATTTCTATCATTTTTTTAATGCCAGCTTTAATGGAATATAGAGTACCTGAACGATTATCGAGTTAATTGTGGCAGTGCCGAAGACGACACCCATAAATACAGCAAGCGCAGCAGGCGCTACATTAAGCATATTGGGCCGTACGTAGTATAACAGATACATAACACCGATAAAAGTAAAACCGCTTGCCAAAGTGCTTAAAAAAGTACTTATAATAGGTTTTACAGGAATTTTTATTTTTTCCATTGGGATTTTTATTAAAAGACACATAACAAGCGCTCCAATAAGTTCGCTTATAAAGTTGATATAGGGCTGGGCGGGAAATATTTGACTGATTGCGCCTGCAAGTATCCCTATTATTGCAGCTTCAAAAAGACGGGGTTTTATAAGCAGGATGGTAAGGCAGTACATGGCGATTATAAAATTAGGTTTCATCCCCCCAAGGTTGGGGACAAAAAACTTTAGCACTGCCCCTGAAGCCAAAAGTATGCTTATAAGCAGTATATCCTGTATTTGAAGCCCTTTTTTCTCCTGCTGGATAAAAGTGCGTTTTTTTGGCGCTGCTTCTACATCATTTTTCATTTCCATTATTTTCTCCATAACATATCAAGATTTTTGGATCTAAATATTTGTTAAAATACTTTTTCTATACAAATACACTTAACGCAGGAAAATGTCAACAGAAAATTTTAATTAAATTACTGCTGTGCAATAGCATGCTCAATGTTGCGTAACAGTATTTCAAGATTGGCAATAAAATCCGGTATATGCTCGTTTAAAAAAGTAAAGTCTTTTCTGTATCCTGCATGCTCAAGAGCCTTTGCTTCATTGGAGATATCAATGGCTCCAATGCTTGCAGCGGCGCCCTTAACTGCATGAATGTTTATTATAAAGTTTTCAATATCCTCTTTTGTCTCATAGTACCGGTTTAAAACTCCGGATTTCTGCCGGGCGTCTTTATAAAAAACATTTAAAACACGCATATAATTATCAACTTTTCCGCCCATCATGGAAATGCCGTTTTTAACATCTATGCCTTCTATATGAATGCTGCTTTTTACCTCTTCCTTCCGGCGGATTACAGCTATTTTTTCCTGCTTGTCTTCTGGTATCCATTTCCCCAAAACCAAATCCAATTTTGCGGTATTTACAGGTTTTGACAAATAATCATTAAAGCCGTTTTCAAGGAACATTTCTCTTGTGCCTGAAACTGCGTTAGCTGTTAATGCGACAATGGGTATTTGACGATGTAAATGCTCATGTTTTTCATTTTCCCATTTCCGGATATGCGCGGCAGTTTCAATGCCGTCCATTTCAGGCATCATTTGATCCAAAAGAATTAAATCGTATTTTTTTATTTTAACTTTTTCAATTGCTTCCTTCCCGCTTTTACATGTATCTACATTTAATTTATAGGGAAGCAGTAAACCCCTTGCAACATCCAGATTTGTTTGTATATCATCAACAACCAAAACACAGGCATCCTGCGCTGTAAAACTTTCAAAAGGCATATCATCACTTTCTTCTGTAATGCTGCCTGCAGCGCTAATCCTCTGTACAAGCGTTATTGTAAAAGTGCTTCCCCTGCCGTATTGTGATGTTACAGAAATACTGCCGTTCATTGCCTTTAAAAGGCTTTTTGATATTGCAAGGCCAAGCCCTGTTCCCTCGATGTTTTTGTTACGCGCTATGTCAAACTGGGCAAAATCATTAAAAATATTTTTTAGATCTTCATGTTTTATGCCCCTTCCTGTATCTGTAATATCAATTGTAAGCTGGACATAATTATCATCAACAATTCTCCCCTTTACGCTTAGACAGACATGTCCTGCGTCTGTAAATTTTACAGCATTGCTCAGGATATTCAGTAAAACCTGTTTAATGCGGGTTTCATCGCCGTAAAGAGTATTTGGTATGTCTTTTTCTATTTTAATAATAAAATCAACATTCGAGCCTTTTAATCGCATCCTTACTATGTTAATTACATCATTCGTTAATGATGTAAAAAGATAGTCAACAGGAATTATCTGCAGTTTACCGCTTTCTATTTTTGAAAAATCAAGGATGTCATTTATTATTGCAAGAAGATGCTCGCCTGATGTTTTTATCGTTTCAATTTGCCTGTAAACAGTGTCAGGAATGCTTTCTCTTAAAGCAAGCTGCGCCATGCCGATTATCGCATTCATGGGCGTACGTATCTCATGGCTCATTTTTGCAAGGAACATTGATTTTGCATGATTTGCAAATTCGGCTTTTTCAACCGCGGAAATTAGATCAAGCTGCATGTCTTTTAATTCCGATGTACGGCTCTTTACAAGAGCATCAAGACGCCGGCCGTCATTACGGTTTTTGTAAAACAGGATAAATAGCAGTATAATCACAAAAACCATTAAAGCGCCTATGCCGATTAGAAGCGGTAAACTGGATTGTGATAAGTTTATTGTCTGTATTGCAATAGCTGAAGTCATGAGCATTGTTTTTCGCCCTTACTGCAGCTGTAAAGCAGGGAAAAAAACAAAATACCCAAAATAATAAATGATCTTAACTTCATGTTTTAACTAATTTTATATTAGAATCATGTCTTTTGCTATAATTTTCATTAAAATCCCCCTATTATAATTGCAATAATTGACCGCTATTGACACATTTCCCGATTTATGCCAACATAAAAAAAAATGGGGTTATATCCCTCTATTAACAGCGTCCCTGATTAGGAGATAAATAAATGGCTTTAAACAAAGAAAGCGCAGAGAAAATCGTTGCCAAATTCGGCAGAAACGAGAAAGACACAGGCGCAACGGAAGTTCAGATTGCACTTTTAACTGAACGTATTAACCAGCTTACAGAACACTGCAAACAGTTTAAGAAGGACAAGTCGGCCCAAAGAGGGCTTTTAATCCTTGTTGGGAAACGCCGGAGAATGTTAAAATACATTCAAAGGACAAATCTGGAAGGTTATCGCAAGCTGATTAAAGAGCTGGGATTACGTAAATAATGATGCATAAAGTTACACTCAACATCGCCGGTAAGGAATTAATTCTTGAGACCGGCAGGATCGCAAGACAGGCCAACGGGTCTGTTTTTGCGCAGTATGCAGGCTCTGCGGTAATTGCTACCGTATGTTCGTCTTCAGAATCGGCCGAAGGCCTTGATTATGTGCCTCTTACAGTAGACTACAACGAAAAATATTATGCCGCAGGGAAAATACCGGGCGGCTTTATAAAAAGGGAAAGCCGTCCAAAGGACAAGGAAATCCTTGTTTCCCGCCTTATAGACAGGCCGATGCGTCCTCTTTTTGAAAAAAGTTTCGGGCGCGAGATTCAATTGATCCCGACAACCCTTTCTACAGATCAGGTGAACCCGCCGGATATTCTGGCGATCCTTGCTTCCTCTGCAGCCGTTCACATTTCTGATATTCCTTTTAACGGTCCTGTTGCCGGCGTGCGTGTTTGTCAGGTAGACGGCCAGCTTGTTGTAAACCCGACCTATGAGCAGATCGAAAAATCCAGCATGGAAATAATTGTGGCAGGAACCAAAAACGGCATCACCATGGTGGAAGGAGGCGCTAAGGAAGTAAGCGAAGAGCTTATGCTGGAAGCGCTTGATAAGGCTCATGAAGTGATAAAAGAGTTCTGCTCGCTGCAGGAGAAACTCCGTGAATTGGCGGGAAAAGAAAAACTCCCCCTTACCGTGCTTTCGTATTCTCTGGAAAATAAAGACGCGATCCGCGCCGCCGCTTATCCAAAGCTGGAAAAGGCGTGTTTTCTTCCAGCCAAACATGAAAGGCGCGAAGGCATTAAAGCTGTTAAAAAAGAGTTTGCAGATATTTATGCTGCTCAACTGGAAGATGAAAAACAAAAAAAATTGTTCGATTCGTTATTCGAAGATATGGCCTATGATATTTTACGCTCTTCAATTTTAAATAACAGCAGGCGGGTAGACGGAAGAGGGCTTGAAGATATCCGCGATATAAGCTGCGAAGTTGGCATCCTGCAGCGCACGCACGGTTCTGCGCTTTTCACAAGGGGAGAAACACAGGCGCTTTGCGTTACAACACTGGGAACTGTTTTTGATGAACAGATTTTTGACGATATCGAAGGCGACAAACGTGAAAACTTTATGCTGCACTACAACTTCCCGCCGTATTCTGTCGGTGAAGTAGGCAGAACAGGTACAGGCCGGCGTGAAATAGGGCATGGGCATCTTGCTCTTCGTTCATTAAAAGCGATGGTTCCTTCAAAAGATGATTTTCCTTACACAATACGCGTTGTTTCAGAAATAATGGAATCCAACGGTTCATCTTCTATGGCGTCGGTATGCGGCGGCACATTAGCGATGCTTCATGCAGGCGTACCCATTAAAAAACCGGTTGCAGGAATTGCCATGGGCCTTATTACAGAAGAAAGTGCCGGAGGCAGATTCGCAGTATTATCTGATATTCTTGGTGAAGAAGACCACCTTGGAGACATGGACTTTAAGGTAGCGGGTACAGAAGACGGAATCACGGGTTTTCAGATGGATATAAAAATCGAAGGAGTAAGCCCGCAAATAATGCGCGAAGCTTTGGATCAGGCAAAGAGGGGCAGGCTTCACATTCTTTCTGTGATGAACAAGTGCCTTAGTAAGCCCGCGGAGCAGATAAGCGAATACGCGCCAAAAATTGTTTCCTTACGCATCGATATTGATAAAATAGGCGCTCTTATAGGACCGGGCGGAAAAAATGTAAAGGCCTTATGTGAACAGTACTCTGTTAAAATAAATACCGAAGACGACGGTACTGTTACCATTTTCGGGAAAAACACAAAGGATGCGGAAAACGCCAGGGCTGCCGTTATGGGAATAGCTTCGGATCCGGAAATTGACAGGGTATACGATGGTGTTGTAAAGCGCATAATGGATTTCGGCGCCTTTGTCGAGATACTGCCCGGAAAAGAAGGGCTTGTGCATATAAGCAAACTTTCAAGGCAGCGTATTGCGCAGGTTACTGATGTGTTAAAAGAAGGTCAGAGGATTCCTGTAAAGCTGCTTGAGATAGACAAACAGGGAAGGTTAAACCTTTCATATATTGATGCTATTGATCCGGACGGCGCCCAGCAGGATTCTGCAAGGCCGAATAATAATTCAGCGCGGCGGGGCGGCAGATAAAGTCAAAAGATTGCATTTAATGTATGCAAAGCTCCTTAAAATGGAGGCGGCATGAGGGAACCGCTTTTAAAAATACTTAAAGCCCATCCCCGGGTTGCGCTTCCTCAGTATGAAAGTGAATGTGCAGCCGGCATGGATTTACGCGCCTTTCTGGAATCAGATGTTTTAATACCGCCTCTTGGCAGGGTAAAAATACCTACAGGTTTAAGAATGGAAATCCCGCCGGGTTATGAGGCTCAGATAAGGCCGCGTTCCGGTCTTGCTGTAAATATGGGGCTTACAGTTCTTAATTCCCCGGGTACAATAGACAGCGATTACCGCGGCGACATCGAAGTAATACTTGTTAATTTGAGCTCATCTGATGTAATAATCAAAGACAGGGAACGCATCGCCCAGCTTGTTGTATCTGCTGTTTCGCGCGCTGAGATTATTGAATCCGGCTCTCTGTCAGAAAGCGAAAGGGGAATCTGCGGGTTCGGATCTACCGGGGTAGAATAATGATAAAGATTAATACCCTGGAAAGCAAACGGCATATTTCCCCGACTATTTTTCGTTATGTGCTATCGGAAATGCTTTTCGCTTTTTTTATCTGTTTTTGTTTTTTCTTTTTTATTTTTTTTTTCAATCAGATACTGCTTATGGCAAAGGATGTCCTTGAAAAGCGCGTGCCTTTTAACCAGGTTGCCCTTTTAATTATTTTTTCGCTGCCTACGGTTATTGCCATGTCGGCTCCGTTTGCATCCCTTGTCGGTACGCTTATGACAGTGGGAAGACTGACATCCGACAATGAAATACTTGTTATGTTGTCATCCGGGTTTTCATATAAAACGATATTCTTTCCTGCTATTACAATGGGGCTTTTAATATCTCTTTTGTCATTTTTCACAAATGATGTACTGCTTCCTGCCGGCACTGTTCAGTTTAACAGGCTTTGGCGGAGGATACTTGTTTCCACTCCGGCTCTGGAACTGCAGGCCAATTCTGTAAAAAGATTCAGGGATACTGTTATTGTCACAGGCGGCGTTACGGGAAATGTAATCCACAACCTTTTGATTCTTGATAAAACCGAAGACGGGGAAAGACGTATAATAATGGCCAACAGGGCTGAATTAAAAGACGGCGGAAGGGAAGGCTTAAGCCTGAATCTTGAAGGCGCCTTTGTTCAGTCATCAGGAGAAATTGCAAGAGAAGATTATGACTACGCAACTTCACAGCATTTGCAGTATTGGGTTTCCAACGAGGATATAATTCAGGCTACGGTAAGCATAAGTCCAAGGGAGATGAGTTCAAGGGATGTACACGCATCTGTACTGGAAAAAAGAGAAGAGCTTTTAATCCGGGAAAACGACAGGAGAATAAGGCTTAACAATCAGGCAAGCGCGCTTGAAAATATTCTAAGAACAGGCCCGAGATCCGAAGACTGGAACCGCAGAAATAATAACGTGTCAAATTTTCAAAGAGAACTTACCGCAATCAGGGCAATTCAAAATGACAGGACTCTTACAATTTATATAATCGAATTGTACAGAAAATTCGCAGTTCCCTTCGGCGCATTCTTTTTTGTGTTTCTGGCTGTTTCTCTTGGGCTTATGGCAAAGAAATCAGGGCAGACTGTAGGTTTTATATTCGGAAATCTTATTGCAGTTCTTTACTGGTGCATGCTTTTTATCGGGCAGGCAATGGGCCTGCGCGCAGGAACGCCTCCTTTCTGGTCAATGTGGCTTCCCAATTTTATCTGCCTTTTAATTGGCCTTGTTCTTGCAATTATCAAGGTGCGCAAATGAACAGGTTAATGGTTCTTGACAGATATTTGCTGCGCCAGTTTATCCCCATTTTTTTTGTAGCAATTTCAATGTTTGTATTTATAATATTGCTAATAGATTTATTTGCAAATATAATCCGTTATTTGAATAATGAAGTTACAGTATCAACCATGCTGCAGATAACACTGCACTTTATTCCAAAAAGCATATCTTACGCATTGCCTATTTCCCTTTTATTTGCCGCAGCCTATACCCTGGGAGATCTTTACGCAAAAAATGAGCTAACAAGCGTTTTTTCTACAGGTATACCTTTCTGGCGTTTCAGTCTTCCGCTTTTAATAGTCGGGTTTCTTGTATCGGTATTATCATTCTATCTTGATGATGTAATTGTAATTCCAACACTAAAAACAAAAAATGATCTTTCAAGGCGGGCTTTAAAGCAGCATGTAACTGAAAGCAATTCGGATATTGTAATAAAATCAAAGGACGGAAGGCTGATATATTCGATTGATTATTATGACAGCCAAAGACAGATAATTAACGGCGTTAATATTGTGAAAATGGATGAGAGAGGAGAGTTCATCCTTCAGATAAGAGCTCCTTCTGCGCAGTGGAAAGAAGATCATTGGGAATTCAGAAATGCGGTTATCTATCAATATGAAAGGGGAATATTGCGCGTAAAAAATCTGCCTGCAACCCTGGAGTATGATGAGCATCCTGATATTTTCAGAAGAAGCGCTGTTATATACCAGGAACTTCCGGCAAGGGAAGCAAAGCTTTTAGTGGACGATCTTCGGGGTGCGGGGCTTCCGTTTTTTCACGTGCAGGCGAATTATTATCACAGATATTCATTTTCCGCCACATCCTTTGTTGTAATGATACTTTCTGTATCGATGGGCGGAAGGTTCAGAAAAAACATCCTTTTAATGAGTCTTTTTACAAGCCTTGTCTGCGCTGTTGTATATTATATAGCGGAAATGCTCAGCATGACGCTTGCAGGGCTTAATTATATTCATCCTTTTATAGGAGCATGGTTTCCTGTTTGTATTTTTATTGTCATAGGAGTACTAATGATACGGAGCGCAAAAACCTGATGCAATTTAGTATAACCTGCCGTGACAGCGATACAAGGGCAAGAAACGGCATTTTGCATCTTTCGCACGGCGATGTTATTACTCCGGTTTTTATGCCTGTCGGCACAAACGCAACTGTCAAAGCAATATCATCAGATGATTTAAATGAAATAGGTTTTAATTTAATTCTTTCAAATACATATCATTTGTACCTAAGGCCAGGTGAGCAGGTTATTGAAAAAGCCGGAGGGCTCCACAAGTTTATGAACTGGAACCATAATATTCTTACGGATTCCGGAGGGTTCCAGGTTTTTTCACTTTCTGCGCTGCGGAAAATAAATATGGAAGGCGTCTTTTTCCAGTCCCATATAGACGGCTCAAAACATTTTTTAAGCCCGGAGAAGGCAGTATCAATTCAAACAATACTGGGAAGCGATATTCAAATGCAGCTTGATTATTGTTCGCATTTTGGAGCATCGTATGAAGAAGCGCAAAAAGCCGTAGACATTACGGAAAAGTGGCTTTTACGCGCAAAAAGTGCATGGGAAGATGAAGTTTCAAAAGGGTATAAAGGAAGTCTTTTTAGCATTGTCCAGGGCAACTTTTTTCCGGAACTGCGAAAAAAAAGCGCCTGCTTTTGCATAGAATCTGATACCCCCGGTATAGCAATTGGCGGGCTTTCCGTGGGAGAGCCAGCTCAGGTTTTCTATGAAACATTGGCCCTGACATCCGCCTTGCTGCCGGAAACCAAACCCCGCTATGTAATGGGTATAGGCACTCCGCAGTACATATTAAACGCAATTGAAAACGGTATTGACATGTTTGACTGCGTGCTTTTGACAAGAGAAGGCCGTAACGGCAGGGTATACACCCATAAAGGGCCGGTTTCGCTTAAAAAGGCGGAAAATACACATGATTTTTCGCCGATAGATAAAGAGTGCACCTGTAAAGTTTGCAAAAGCTATTCCCGCGCTTATATGCGGCACCTTTTTAAAACAAAGGAGATACTTTGTTCCATGCTTGCAAGTTACCATAACCTTTATTTTGTAAACAGACTTGTGGAAAATTGCCGTAACGCAATAGCGCAAAATAGGTTTTTAGAGTATAAGAAGGAGTTTCTGTATCATTATTTAAACGGAGAAAAGAATGAATAAGAACTTAAAATGGTTTTCATTGTTATTTATTTTATTTTTATCATTCCCGTCTCTTGCCCAGCAGAATCAGGAAGATACAAGGCGTGATATTATCCAGTATGGTACAGAAACGGAAATTGCAGGTCTTATAAGCACGCTTAGATCAGAGAATACGGATTATCTTGATGATGAACTTGTCAGTCTAATACAGTCTTCAAGGAATCAAAGGATACTTACAGGGGTTTTCTCATTTTTCGGCGAACGCGAAAAAACAGGTTTAGAAGAGCGCGCGATAAGAGCAATTACAGAGCGTGAAGATGAAACAAACGAGACTGTTCTCTCTGCAATGGAATACCTTGGAAGGGTCAAATCCCAAAAGGCCGTGCCTGTAATTATGGAACTTCTTGATACTGAAGAAAGGCGATTTTTAAGCACCGGATTCCGCGCCATAGGCCTTGCAAGTTCTCAGGATAAAACCCTGGCGGATGAGACGGCAGAATTTCTTGTTGAATACTACAATTACCGCGAGCCTGCAGGCGATATAAGAAGCGTATTAATAAATGCAATCGGCGCTACAACTTCATCTGTGGGTGTTTCCTTTCTTGCTGAAATTGCAACTAACACAGATGAGCGTATCCCGCTTCGTATGGCGGCTTTATCGGCGCTTTCTGCAATAGGAGATGAAGAGGGCCTTGAAGCCATTATAAGCTGCGTCAGCACAAACGATCCCAATGTAAGATCAACTGCAATTGGCGCTCTTGGGCCATTTTCAGGCAGCGCTGTAGACAATGCCATTTTAGACGGTTTCAGGGATTCATATTACCGCACTCGTATCGCGGCGGCGCAGGCCTCAAGGGACAGAAAGCTTGCATCCGCAGTTCCCTTTTTAAGGTTCCGCGCAGAACGCGATGAAGTTGCCAATGTTAAAGATGAGGCAATCCGGGCGCTCGGCGCAATTGCAAATGAAGAAGCAATAGAAGTTCTTGACAGTCTTTTTTCAGAGCGGAAAAATCCAGACCGTGTAAGGATACTAGCAGCCGATATGCTTATGCGGAACAGCGCAGGAAGAAATTTCGGACGCTTGATTTTGGAACTTGAAGAAGCAAGGTCAAAAAATCAGACTGTTTTATACAATGGCTTTTTAAGGGTTGCAGGAGAGGCAAAAACAGAAGGCGATACATCCGAAATTCAAAGGACAGCGCGCCAATTCATGCACAGCGGGACAGTCATAGAAAAATTATACGGACTTGATATGGCTCTTAATAATAATTTAAGAGAGTTAAGAGAAGAAATAATCACTCTTGCAAAAGACAGAAATGAAAGTATTTCAAGAAAAGCTATGCGTATTGCGCAAAGCCTGGAGATAGAAATACCAAATGACTGATATTAAAAAATTAGTTGAAAAATGCCTTAATGAAAATCCCTGTGAAATTACCATACTCTATGATGAGCCGATGAAAAATCATACGACTTTTAAAGTTGGCGGAAATGCCGACTGCTATCTATGCCCTGAAGGAGAAGGTTTTACATCATTTTGCATTGCTTTGTTAAAAAGCGCAAGAAATGAAAAAGTTCCGCTTTTTATCATAGGAGGCGGAGCCAACATTGTTGTTTCCGACAGGGGAATCCGCGGCATTGTACTTGATATGAACGAATGGAACGGAGAGAGCGTATGGTCAATATGCGCCGGGGAAGATGAGCTTGTCCTTAGAAGCGGAACTTTAATTGATGCTGCAGCAGACATTGCGGCTGCCGCAGAACTAAGCGGGCTTGAGTTTCTTGCGGGAATGCCTGGCACAATCGGAGGAGCTATATGGATGAATGCGCGCTGTTACGGAAGCGAAATGGCGGACGTATTAAAATGGGTGGAAATAATAGAAAAAGATGAATCATTGGAAAATGAATATGAAATAAAAAGATATGATATTAATAAAGAAAAAGATTTTGATTATAAAAAAAGCGTTTTTCAGAATATGGACTGCATAATATTAAGCGCATCTTTTAAATTAAAAAAAGGCAGCAAGGTAAAAATACTTGCGGATATGGAAAAAAACAGGGAAGACAGATACGAAAAAGGACACTATCTTTTTCCGTGCGCCGGTTCCGCGTTCAAAAATAACCGTGATTTTGGAAAACCAACAGGGCAAATAATAGATGAGCTTGGCTTAAAGGGATTTAAAATCGGCGGCGCGCAGGTAGCGCCCTTCCACGGAAACATTGTAATAAATGCAGATAACGCTTCTGCATCAGATATACGCGCATTAATGGACGAAGTTGCAAAGAGAGTAAAAGAAAACACAGGTTTTATTCTGGAACCGGAAATATTGTTTATCGGAGATTTTTAAATGAAAATATTTTTAACAGGGCTTTTTAAGACAGTTCTTGTAATTTCTACAATACTTTTTATCACAGGATGCGCGCAAAAAATACAAACGCAGATGGTATTTATAAGGGGCGGCATTTTTATTATGGGAAGCCCTCATGATGAACATGATCGTGATTATGATGAAATGCAGCGTGAAGTAAGAGTGAGCTCTTTTTATATGGGAAAATATGAAGTAACGCAAAGGGAATATCAGGGGATAATGAGGGCAAATCCCAGTTTTTTTAAAGGAGAAGATCTGCCTGTAGAAAACATATCATGGTATGATGCAATTGAATTCTGCAACAGACTGAGTAAACAGGAGGGATTAACGCCCGCTTATGTATTCGACGGTGAAAATATCGGATGGAACAGAAACGCCAACGGGTACAGGCTTCCCACAGAGGCGGAATGGGAATATGCATGCCGCGCAGGAAGCGCATCTCCGTTTAATACAGGACTTAATATCACAACTGATCAGGCGAATTATGACGGTAATTATCCGTACAGTGATTATTCAGGCGGAGCATCCCGCGAAACAACTGTAAATGTAGGGAGTTTTCCGCCAAATTCATGGGATTTATTTGACATGCATGGAAATGTTTTTGAAATGTGCTGGGACTGGTACGATGTGTATAAACGCGATGATTCTTTTGATCCTGCAGGTCCTTCATTGGGTTCATACCGTGTTATGCGCGGAGGCTCGTGGATAAACAGCGCCTATGTGCTGCGTTCATCTTACCGCGGTATATGCATCCCAAGAGCGGGAAATGAGCGTATCGGCTTCAGGCTTGCGCGAAATGCCCAATAAGGCCCTTGTCATTCTTTTTATTTTTTAATAATATGTGATTAAGGCTGTTTAAATCCAAACCGGACATAATATCCGCAAGATAAAACAAGCTCAAATAAGGGGTTTTGCATGGCAAAATCCTACCTCTTTTCTGATCACTATAAAGGGATCAGGCATATGGCCATAAGGAGGAACTATGCGCCGATATGAACTTACGGTTATCTTCCCCATGGAAGAAGACCAGCACAAGGCCGGGCGGGATCTATTGCATTCCGATCTTCAGGCTAACGGAATCGAGATTGAGAAAACCGACGAGCTCGGGGAACGCGATCTTGCTTATGAAATCAAAAAAAGAAAACGCGGAAGATATGTACTTCTGGTAATTAAATCCGATCCGGCAAAAATTACCGCTCTTGATCGTATCTTTAAACTTAATGCAAATCTTTTAAAATTTCTCTTTGTACGGATTGAGGAATAAAGTATGGCTGATCTTAATCATGTTGTTTTAATTGGACGTCTTACAAGAGAGGCGGAGTTAAAATACACTGCCGGCGGACAGGCTGTCTGCAAGTTTTCCATTGCTGTAAACCGCCGGAAAAAAAACGGGGATCAGTGGGAAGATGAGGCTAATTTTTTTGATATTGTTGTATGGGGAAGACAGGGAGAATCTCTTCATCCCTATCTTGTAAAAGGCAAAATGGTTGGCGTTGACGGAGAGCTTCGCCAGGATCGCTGGCAGCAGGATGGTCAGAACAGATCAAAAATTGAGATTATTGCAAATTATCTTCAATTGCTGGGCGGATCTCAGTCTTCAGGAGATCGTCAAAATCAGCAGAATAACCAGATACAGGAAACACAGTCTTACAGTTCGCCAAAAGACGACAGTTTTACCGATGATATTCCCTTTTAATTTTTATATAAGCTAAGGAGCTCTAATATGTCTGATGATAAATATTTTGATAATGAACAGCATTCACGCCATGATCGCGCAATGGATATGCAGATGGATGATCGTGACGGCGATGATCGTGGACGCGGCGGAAAAGGCGGAAAAGTTTTTTTCAAGAAAAAGATCTGCAAATTCTGCGCACAGAAAATGAAGATAGATTATAAAGAAGCCGATACTCTTAGGCGTTTTATCACCGAAAGGGGAAAAATTCTGCCGCGCAGAATTACAGGAACATGCGCAAAGCATCAGCGCGCGCTGGCTCTGGCGATAAAACAGGCAAGAAGTATCGCGCTGCTTCCATATGTAGCAGGATAAAAATCCGGTATGTTTCAGGATGAAGAAGGCCTTGGCGCTTGCGATAATTCTGAAAGCTCTTTGCTTGCAGAGCAAAAGTTTTTAATAAACGCAAAATTATCAAAAAGCGCGCTTATTACAATACTAGTTTGTGTCGCAATAAGCGCCTTCTTTCTGAGGGCGGGATTCCTTTCATTCTTCTATCTTGCGCCGCTTGGTTATGCTATTATGGTGTCAGCTAATGCTTTTAATACATTCTTTATAGCGGCAATAACAAATATTATTTTCATTTTAGCCTCGCGTATGTTTTCACAGCATAATACCGGCAGTTTATGGATTGATATTTTTTATCTTACAACCATGTTTTTTATATTTTCATGGCTTATCGGCAGCAGGAATATCCGCAATACATACCGGCTTATTGCCGGAGCTGTAATCGGAGCGGCAGCGTTTTTGTTAGTTATAAACAGCCCTGGATCGCAATTTTTTACAGTTTTCGCAAGACTCTCGCAGGAGATTACTGAAGTTATTATTGCATCCGCAGGCATGGATGCTGCAAGGTATTCAGCTTTAACTCCTGAAAACATGGTTGCTCTTTTTAAGGGTTTTCTTTTAAGGGGCGGGGCCTTATCGAGCATGCTTTTTTTACTTTTCATTAACCGTCATATAGCAATCAGCATTTTTGGAATAATAAAAAAGCAAAAATATGACAAGGGATTAACCGCTTTTTATGCGCCTAAAAACACAATATGGTTATTATCCTGTGCGCTTGCTTTTCTGATTTTAACAAATATACTAAGAATTGAAATTTTGGAGATTATAGCATGGAATGTAGTTGTTGTTTGTGGTATAATCTTTTTGGCGCAGGGTACTGCGATTTTAATGTACTTTCTTGCAAATAAAACATCCGGTTTTAAGCTTGCTGTAAATGTACTTATTATCGCGGTTCTGTTCAGTCCTTTAAGCACTGTTGCTGTTGCATCTATACTGTTTTTGGGCATTGCAGAAAATTTTTGGCGCTTTAGAGCGCCGGTTTAAAACAGCCTCTACTCCGGGGCATTTTGATCATGTAATTTACATGATCAAAAAAACATCTGCTTTTTTGCGGTTGTAAATTTTATCTTGATATTCCGTATGGCTTTTCGGAATATCGTGTGGTACATGGGTGCCACAAGGAGCTTGGTATGAAAGTTATCTTGAACAAGGATCTTGCGACTCTCGGCGAAGAGGGTGATGTAAGGGAAGTAGCAAAGGGTTATGCGCGCAACTACCTTTTTCCAAGAGGGATTGCGCTGCCGTATACGCCGCGCATGATTAAACTCATTGAAGAGCGCAGAATTGAAATTGAAGCGCGCAAAGAGCAAAAGCGCCTGGATGCAAGAGGACTTAAGGAAAAACTTGATGCATTTGAATTATCTCTTACAATGCCTGCGGGAGCCAATGGCAAACTCTACGGAGCGGTAACAAATCAGACCATCGCCGATGAGCTTGTAAAAAACGGGTTTAATATTGAGCGTAAAAGGATTGAACTTGCAGGAAACGGTTTTAAAAACGTGGGAAAATACAAGGCAACTGTTAAATTATATGAAAACCAGTCTGCTGAAATATCCGTAAATATTATTGCCCAGGAAATAAAAACAGAATCAAGCAGTTCAAAACAGGCGCCCCGCCGCGGAAGAAGAGATGAAGGAAAAAAAGAAAATGCAGTCCCTTCGGAAAACCCTGCATCTTCTGAAGCAGTTAGCGCGCCGTCTGAAACTGCCTCTGCTGTAAATGCAGAATAAATCAAGCGCGCGGGTATGGCACAGTCTCTTAAGGATAAAACGCCTCCTCACGATGATGAACTTGAACAGGCTGCTTTAGGCAGCCTGCTTACAGATCATGAAACCGTATCCGCCGCGATACAGATGCATTTGCGCGCAGAAGATTTTTATTCACGCGCGAATATACGCATATACGAAGCAATAAGAAGCCTGGATGCAAGGGGAAAAAGGCCTGATATTCAGACTGTCGTTCAGGAATTAAAGCAAATGGGCAAGCTTGACGAAGCAGGCGGCGCCTCTTATGTTTCAAGCCTTACAACCGTAATTCCTTCAAGCGCGAATATAGATTATTACGCGCAAATGGTAAAAAATTATTCATTAAAAAGATCTCTTTTAAAAGTGGCATCCGGTATCAGCATTAATGCCTATGATGAGTCAAAGGAAGCTGCAGAAGTTCTGGAAGATGTACAAAGAAGTATTTTTGAACTAAGCGATGACAGGCAGGTTTTTTCCTCCAGAAAAATAGGGGAGGTTTTAAAAGAAACCATTTCCATTCTTGACAATGTCATGAAATCCAAAAATCCGATCACAGGCATTTCATCAGGTTTTGAAAAACTAGATCAGCTGACATCGGGTTTTCAGCGTGATGAGTTTATAATAATCGGCGCAAGGCCTTCTGTCGGTAAAACGGCTCTTGCCCTTAACATGGCTTCCCATATGGCGTTTCATCTAAAAATTCCAACAGCATTCTTTTCGCTTGAAATGTCAGATATAGCTCTTGTACAGCGCCTTATAAGCAGCGAGGCAATGGTACAGGCGCAGAATTTAAGAAGCGGGTTTTTAAGCACAGGGGACTACAAAAAAATAATTGATGTAATGAGCCTTATCTATGAAGCGCCTTTTCACATTATTGACATGCCGAATATGAAGCTTATGGATCTTCGCACACAGGCAAGAAAATTGCGCTCGCAGCAGCAGGTGCAGATTATATTTGTGGATTACCTTGGCCTTATAGGATCGGAGAATAACAGGTTGCAGCGTTTTGAGCAGATATCGGAAATATCAAGGTCTTTAAAAAGCCTTGCGCGTGAACTGCATATTCCGGTTGTAGTGCTATGCCAGTTAAACCGTGATGCGCAATTTGAGGTTCCTACGCTGGCAAATTTAAGGGATTCAGGTTCTATAGAGCAGGATGCAGATCTTGTTTTATTTTTAAACAGGCCGCAGCCAAAGAAAAATAAAAATGAAAAAGAAGAAGAAAAGCCTGCTGTAAGCGATGTTATTCCTACAGATCTGATAATAGCAAAGCAAAGAAACGGTCCTATCGGAGAAGTTAAACTGCAATTGGTGGCAAAATATGCCAAATTTGCTCCCCTTGCAAAAGAAAATAGTTAAAAAAATTATAAATAAGGGATACGGCGTATTTTAAAAAAAGCTTGATAATTTTACAATTTGCTGTTATAGTTAATAAAAACGGGGGAAGTATGGCATTTATAGATAAGTATGATTTTGACCTGTTAAAAAATGAAGCTGAAAATCTTGTTATCCGCGAGATGGAGCAGCAGCTGAAAAATGATGATGAAAATATGTGCCGCTGCAATGAATGCATTGTTGACATTGCCGCTATTTCGCTTAATTCAGTTAAACCCTTATACCGTTTTTCATTGCTTGGAACCATGTACGCATCCCAGGCGATGACAGAACAAGCATATGCAGACAGCGTAAAGCAGGCTGTCAAGAATGCGATCAGGAAGGTTAAAAGAAACCCGTCTCACGATTAAGGGTTTAGTGAAAAAAGCCCTGTAATTCTTCCTGTATTGTTATTATGCCAGGCGATATTGCCTTCACTGTCAAGACTGATAAAAAAATCTCTGAAAGACTGTAATTTAACAGGAAGTCCCGGGGTTCTTTCAAGAGCAGTATTTACATTTGAAATTATTAGCGCTCCTTCATTTCCGCAGGCAAAGGCGATTCTTCCCTGGGATTCTGCAATTGAAAGATACTGCGCTTCCCCCTGATATTCAAACAAAACATGACTAAAAGGAGCAGAGACAGAAAGTTCAAGAAAAGATGTTCTTATTCTGTTATCGCTTCGCGTTATAGTAAATGCATAATTTTTACCGCCTGAAAAAACATATATTCCGGCTTCGGCAGAAGGTGAAACGGGAACAGTCTCGCCTGTTTTTGCGTTAACAAAAATAAAAGGACTTGTACTGCCTATCCTTGTGCGGCTTATAAGAATGTAGTCATTACTCATTAAAGAGGCGTCTATTGCGCCTACGGCCGAATATGTAAAATCCGCCTGTGCTTTATCATGATTGTAAACAGATACTTTGCCGGTTGAATCAAGGACAAGAATTCTGTTATCTGAAACGGAAACTGAACGCAGGGGATGACGCTCAACCATAAAATTAAGTGCGCTGACTGTCTGTCCGTTTGAGTTAATTAAAAGCGGAGCAGGATTAATACTTGAATCTTGCCATGCGATAAAGTGATCCTCTCCCGATATTAGTATATGCGTTAATTCTGTATAATTTTCCATTTTGGCCGCTAATCTTGCCTGTGCTCTGCCTGCGTTTGAAGGATTATTGGGGAGAAAATATAAATTGCTATCCTCATCAAAAAATGCGATTACTCTTGTCCCGGCAGAAATTTCGGTTATACGTATTTGAGATCCGGATGTAAAGGGCGTAATTATATTTTCTTCAGGAAGGAGGATATTTCCCGCAGATGATGCAAGTACAAAGCCAGCTCCGCTTGCGTTGGATGCAATTGCGCTTACAGGGCCGTGACTTGCAAGAGAAAGAGTCTGCCTGTTTTCAACAAGCCTTCCGTTCCTGTCTACAGTAAAACGGTATAATACTGTGCTGCCGCTGTTTTGACCAAGGCAATAGAAACCGTCATTGAAAGGGAAGAGCAGCGCGCCCTCCCTTATATTGTTTCTGGTTTCAAAAATTTCACCGGATGTCGCATCTACAATATGTAATCCTTCACGGTTAATGCCTGCAAGGAATCTGCTGTTTCCGAAAATTAAGGGGTTTGTAAGATAACCCGGCGCCTGAAAACTGCCCGATATATTCATGGACTGTAAATCCATATATGATATCTGGCCTGCAGATGACAGGCGTCCGTGCGAGTCTGAATGTACGCTGTGATAAATAAGCATATTTCTTTCAGTGCGGCCTGTTACTGCAAATGTAACGGCGCCGTAAGACTCCAAAGAAGGAGAAGTAAAAGCCAGTTCCCCTGTGCTGGAGTTCATGACAAGAAGCGAATGTCCTCCGGAGACGGCTGTTAATATATAATTTCCGCCTGCAGAATAATTAATAAATGTTACAGGGCCGTCTACGCTTACAGTAAAGAGTCTTTGCTTGCGGGAATAATCCCAGGCTGAAATTTTGATTTCCGTTCCGCTGTCTTCTATAATGCAAAATTCATTTTTTAAGGGATGAGATGCAATGGATTTTATTTTGTATGTTGTCAATTGAAAGCGTTCAACCGCTCTTTTTTGGCCGATATTCCATGTAACCAAAAAACCGTCTTCTCCGCAGCTTAATACAGTATCCCCCTTGTGAATCAATCCTGTTATACCGCCGTTGTGGCTGCCTGCGGTATTCGCATGCAGTAAACCGAAAGAGATAAAAAAGATAAATAATTTTATGAATATATTTGTTTTCATTTTAATGCATCAGGCCTCATTACATTCTGAACCGAAAGATAAGAGCGTACGCGAAGAGATGAAAAGAAATCGTCTTTCGGGCGTTTAAGAAAATCATCAAGTGTTTTTTCGTACAATTCATTTGGTATTCTCATGACGGCAACCTCACCAAGCCTTATTCCATCAAGATGAAATTCTATAAAGGAAAGCGATTTGCTGTAATACCATGCATTGACATCATTTTCAGGATAATTTTCCGCCGCTTTTGCAAGCAGCAGGGATTTTAAGGCTTCTATAACTACAGGTTCAAGATTATCATTTATTACAGAAAGCCTGTCCGCCATTTCCGGAAAACTGATAATTGTCTGTATGTCATCAACATGATTTTTATTCCTGTAAAATTCGCCTCTTTCAAGTTCGGGGAGCACATTCATTTTAAGATTTTTTGATTTCCAGATAATTGTAATTCTAAATTCAGGTTTGTGATTTTTGCCGCAAAAGGCGCACTTAAAACTCATGAACGTGCCATTGAAGATCTTGTCAAGGGCGCTGCCGTCCTTACCGGGATTAATGTCAAGATCAACTTCCTCATCATATTCAATCTGGAAATTTGTTCCGCACGGACAATTGATGTTTTTCTTCATTTTATCACTCCCATTATTTTAACGGCGCGCAAAAAACATAATATCGCCGTATAAGGCAAAGAGCATTAAACCGAAAATAATAACCATTCCGCTGGTTTGAAAAATTGCAATTGCCTTTGGGGGAATGGGTTTTCTGCGTATTAGTTCTACAAGCAGAAGGATTGTCATGCCTCCGTCAAGAACAGGCAGGGGCAAAAGATTCATGACACAGAGAGCTATAGAAATGAGCGCAAGGAAATTGATGATTGAGCGAAAACCGATACCAAGCCCCTGTCCAAAACCCTGAGTGGCCATATCGCCCATCATGTATGTTATGCGTATAGGGCCGGAAACTGCTTTTGTAAGATCAATGCCCATAAAAAGCAGCCTTAAACTTGTAATGGAGACTGTTAAAGTTCTGTAGCCTTCTGTTACGCCCTTTGCAATAGCGGCAGGTATTGAAAGCCTTGGCGTGCGGTAGCGGATCATTGCCCATGAAAAGCCAAGTTCGTTTTGTATATCTTCTCTTTTAAAATGCGCTGAATGAAGGCTGCCGCCTCGTTCATATTCAATAATAAACTCTTCGGGATTTTGTTCTCTGATTTTCAGAAAGTCAATGTTATTGAGTATTTGCTCCCCGTTAACGCTTTTAATAATATCGCCGGATCTAAGGCCTGCATTAAATGCTGGGCTTTCATTAATAACATTTTCAATTAAAGGGTCTGACCAGATAATAATGCCGATTCTTCCAGCGCCGCTTGATTTATCCAGGGAAGGAATGATGTTTTTGCGGATAATTACTCCGTTGCGCTCTATTGCTATTGGAAGTGATTTATTCGGATTTAAAGCAAAGCTTTCCTGCAGCTCATGGAAATAATTAATTTTCCTGCCGTCAATTTCTATTATCCGATCCCCTGTTTGAAGTCCTGCAATGTCGGCAGGATGCAGCTGCGCAGGATCAAGTTCCGAAGCAAGGACAATTTTATTTCCAAGAGTATTAATCTCAAAACCAACGCCCCACAAAACGGAAAGTAAAAGAATTGCAAAAATCAAATTAAATAAAGGACCGCAAAGGCAGACAAGAATTCTTGCCTGGGGGCTTGCTGCGTAATATGATCCCTTCTGAGGCTCCTGAGGCACTATATTATCACTAACACTGTGATCGCTTGCATCCTGCATCTTGCAATAGCCGCCTATAGGGAACATTCCAAGACGGTATTCTGTATTGCCGATTTTCTTTTTAAGAATTGCATTTCCCCATCCGATAGAAAACGCTTCAACATTTATTCCGGTAAAACGCGCGGCAGCAAAATGCCCAAGCTCATGAAAGAAAACTACAATCCCAAGCCCGACAAGGCCAAGGGCTATATTTATCAATATCATCATAAAAAAAATCCTTAACTTAAGTTTGCAAGAAACTGCCGTTTTTAAGCACCTGTGTAATTATGGCATATTTCCCGTTTCTTGACGATAGGGATTAGCTTATAAATAAAGAAGCGCTTAATCTTGCATCTGAATCAGCATCAATTACTTCCTGTATATCCCTGTAATCCTTTGACCAGTCTGAATCCATTACATGGGATGTTACAGAAGGAATGTCTGTAAATTTTATTTTCTGCTTAAGGAAGGCATCAACTGCAGCTTCATTGGCCGCATTGTAAGCGCACGGATAAAGAGCTCCTTTTTTTGCGGCATCGAATGCGATTGAAAGCATGGGGAATTTATGAAAGTCCGGTTTTGAAAAATCCAGAGTAAGATTATCAAAGCACACAGGTTCAAGTGAAGAGGGAGAAGTAATGGGCCAAAAGAGCGCATCATGAATGGGATGGCGCATATCGGGTTTTGAGAGCTGGCAGTAAACAACACCGTTACAAAGTTGTATCATGGAGTGAACAATGCTTTGCGGATGAATTACAACCCTTATCTTTTCCGGCGGCATGTCAAAAAAGGCGTTTGCTTCGATTACTTCAAGTCCCTTGTTGGCCATGGAAGCTGAATCTATTGTTATTTTCGGCCCCATATTCCATGTGGGATGGGCAAGCGCATCATGTACGGTAACTTTTTTCATTTCTTCATGACTCATTTTTCTGAAAGGGCCGCCGGATGCCGTTAGTATAATTTCTCTTACAGTTTTTTTTATATCTTCTTCCTGCCCTGAGAAAAAACGTAATAGATGAAAAATTGCGGAGTGTTCAGAATCGACAGGGATTATATTAACTTTTTTTTCCCTTGCAAGGCGCATTACATATTGCCCTGCCATTACAATTGTCTCCTTGTTTGCAAGAGCAAGATGAGAGCCGGCTTTTATTGCCGCAACGGATGGCAATAATCCTGCGCTGCCTGCAATGCCGTTAATTGTAATATCGGGTTTTAAATCTTCGATGGCGCTTAGAAGTTTTTGATTTCCGTTTTCTTCTTCTGTTAATACGCAAAGAGCGCCGGGGAACTGTTTTTTTATTTCATCGAGTTTTTGACGGCTGGAGCGGGCAGCAAGAAGAACTGCTTCAAAGCTGTCTTTCTCTCCTGCGATAATATCAAGGGAGCTCTTACCGATGGAGCCTGTCGCTCCAAGAACTGCTATTCTTTTTTTATTTGTCATCTAAAGAAGAGTGTAAAAAGAAAAAAGAAGACAGGCGCTGCAACAGCAATGGAATCAAGGCAATCAAGAACGCCGCCTCTGCCAAGCATGAAATTTCCTGAATCCTTGAAATCACAGCTTCTCTTTATTGCAGATTCGGCCAAGTCCCCAAGAATGGCGGCAATTCCTGTAAACAGGCCAAGAATGACTGCGGCAATTATTATTGATGAAGAGCCTTGTATATTAAAAATATCCGGGAATATAAGGACTGCTCCTATCGCAACAAGAACAGAACCTAAAAGCCCTCCGATAAAACCTGCGATACTTTTGTTGGGGCTTACCGTGATTAGTCCGCGGTTGTTTGCGCCGAAAAGAGAGCCAAAAAGCCATGCAAGAGAATCACTGCCGAATGTAATAAATAAGAATAAAAGCACTGCAGCAGGAAATTCCCATATACCCATAAGTACCATCCAGCACATAAAAAAACCGGGATAAACAATCAGGGAAAAACAACCGGTTATTCTGCCTGTAATAGATTCAATTTCCGTCTGCCGCGGGAATATCTTTGATAAAAATGCCCAAATTATACCTGCGCTGATAAGGCTTGAAACCCACAATGCGGAAAAATTAAAGCTGACATATAATGTCATAACAATAGGCAATAAGGCGCCCAGAATAAAACTTTCTATTTTTGAGATTTTAATTTGCTTTTTCTCAAGCATATTAGAAAATTCAACAGCGCCCATGCCGGAAAAGAAAATTACAATAAGATTTACGGCAAGGTTCCGGTAAAACGGAAGATAAAGAACGATAAGAATAACTGCAGGGATTCCGATGAAAAATATCAATAGCCGTTCTATAATTTTTTTCATTTTAACCTCAATCAAGATAAACCTCCGTAACGGCGATCTCTTTTTTGAAAATCTGTAATAGCCTCTTCAAGATCATCTTTATCCCAATCCGGCCAAAGTTTATCAGAAATAAATATTTCCGAATAAGCGCTTTCCCAAAGAAGGAAATTACTGGTTCTGTATTCACCTGCGCTTCGTATAATCAGATCAGGATCCGGTACATCCGGATTATCAAGGTATGCGCTAATGTCTTTCTCGCTTATATCTTCCTTCTCTTTGTTGGCGGAAATAAATTTGCACAGAGCCCGTACTATTTCATCTCTGCCGCCGTAATTTATGGCCAATATTACCTGCATCCCGCTGAAATCCGCCGTGTCTTTAACGGAATCCGCTATCTCCTTCTGAATATCGGCAGGAAGGCCGGAAAAGTCCCCGGCATGACGAACCCGGATTTTATTTTTTTTACTAAAGTCAAACTCTGCTCTTAAATACTGTTTAACAAGACCCATTATAAACCCGACTTCTTCTTCCGTGCGTTTCCAGTTCTCCGTTGAAAACGCATAAAGGGTAAGGTATTTAACCCCCTGATCACTTGCAGCTTTTACAATTCTCTTTGCTGCTTTTAATCCTTCAAGGTGTCCCTGTGTGCGGACAAGTCCCCGTTTTTGCGCCCAGCGCCCGTTTCCGTCCATGATTATGCCAACATGCTCGGGTACACGGCGCAAAGATTCCAGGGCTTTTTTTTCCATTAAACTTCCATTATCTCTTTTTCTTTATCTTCCAGAACCTTGTTTACCTGCGCTATATAGCTGTCTGTCAGTTTTTGCAATTCATCAGCGCCTTTTACTTCATCATCTTCAGTTATTTTTGAATCCTTTAAAAGTTTTTTTAACGCTTCATTTCCGTCCCTTCGTATATTGCGAACTGCAACCCTTGATTCTTCAGTCTGCGCTTTTGCAAGTTTTACAAGTTCCTTGCGTCTTTCTTCTGTCAGGGGCGGAATTGAGATACGGATAACCTTGCCGTCATTTGAAGGATTCAAAGACAGCTCGGAAGAACGGATTGCCTTTTCTATTTCTGTAATAAGATTTTTATCCCACGGCTGAATAACAATTAAACGGGCTTCCGGCACCGATATGTTTGCAACCTGATTTAAAGGCGATTTCTCTCCGTATGCGTCAATCCGGATCCTGTCAAACAGGGCGGCTGAAGCCCTGCCTGTTCTTAAAGAGGCAAAAGAATCTTTAAGGTTTGCCACTGTTTTTTTCATCCGTTCTTCGCCGGAAGATATGACATCCTGCATAGTTATATTAACCTCATTCCACGCCGACTTTGTAGTAAACATATTCGTTTACTGTAAGTTTGGCTCCGAATTTTTTTGCGCATTCTTCAATGGCTTTGGCGACAGTGAGTTTTTCATCTTTTACATAACCCTGTTCCATAAGGCAGATTTCGCTAAGGTATTTTGTGACCTTCCCCTGAAGAATTCCAGCAAGTACATTTTCCGGCTTTCCTTTAAGTTTCTCATCCTGCGCCATTTGAACTTTGAAAATCTCTTCCTGTTCCTTAAGCCAGTTCTGATCAACTTTGCTGCGATCAATTGCAACAGGATTAAAAGCTGCAATGTGCAGAGCAAGCGTGAAAATAAAGGATTTTACTTCTTCGTCTTTAAAAATCGCAGGATTATCGGATTCGCATTTTACCACAATGCCTATGTTGCCGTCTCCGTGGATATATCTTGTTAAGAATTCATTCTGCGAGGCGTTAATTCTGCAAAGTCTTTTAAGACCCATGTTTTCGCGTATTTTTGTAGCCAGATCCTGAACAAGACCCTTTAATTCATCTGTCGGCGCGTTTAAATTGTTCTCAAGCGCCGTACTTGCAATTGTCTCCCCAACTTTAATAAAATCCGGGTTTCTTGCGACAAAGTCTGTTTCGGCGTTAAGCTCAACAAGGACTGCAGAAGATCCGTCTTCTTTTATTGTTACAAATATCTTGCCGTTATTTGTCGCCCTTCCGGCTCTTTTTTCAAGGGCTGCAAGACCTTTTTCTTTCAGAATTTTTTCCGCTTTTGCAAAATCGCCTTCTGTTGCAACAAGGGCATTTTTACATTCCTTCATGCCTGCCCCTGTTTTTTCCCTGAGTTTTTTTACATCCGCTGCGCTTATATCAGCCATTATTTTCTCCTTAATTATTCGTCATTATAAATTTTATCAACATCAACCTGAATCTGCGTCTCATCGTCATCATCATCGACTTTTTCATCTTCTTTTGCGGCTCTGTATGCTTCTTCGGTTGTGTATTTTTCGATATCGATTTCCCTGTCCTCTTCCTTCATGGAAATATCGTTCATAAGGCCTTCCATATCTTCATCTTCATCACCGAGCGTTTCGATTATTTTAAGGCCAACTTCGTTATCGGCTTCTACAACAGCGTTTGCGATAATTTGGGTAAAAAGAGTAATGGCTCTTATTGCATCATCGTTACCCGGAATAGGGTAGTCTATGCCTTCGGGATTACAGTTTGTATCGACAACTGCCACAATAGGGATACCCTGTCTCTTGGCTTCAGCGACTGCGATTGCTTCCTTGCGCGTATCTATAATGAATAAAATACCGGGAAGTTCCTTTAATTCCTTGATGCCGCCAAGGTTTTTCTGCAGCTTTACGCGTTCCTTGGCAAGGGAAGCTATCTCTTTTTTTGTGAGATTTTCAAAGGTTCCGTCAACTTCCATTTTTTCAAGTTTTTTAAGGCGCAGAAGTGATTTTTTAATTGTTACAAAGTTTGTGAGCATGCCGCCGAGCCAGCGGTTATTAATAAAAAACATTCCGCAGCGCTCTGCTTCTTTTTGGACGGCCTGCTGGGCCTGTTTTTTTGTTCCTACAAAAAGAACAGTTTTCCCGGCTGCTACAGTTTTACGCACAGCTTCATAGGCGTCCTTGATCGATTGAATCGTCTTTTGAAGATCGATGATGTGAATGCCGTTCCGTTCAGCGAAGATATATTTCTTCATTCTTGGATCCCAGCGTTTTACCTGGTGGCCGAAATGTACTCCTGATTCCAGAAGATTTTTCATGGTTACAACAGCCAAATTTTCCTCCTAACACCGGATTTTCCGAGTCTGGAAAACCCTGCCATCACTATATCTCATCTGACCACTTAAATTGGTGATATGAAAAAGGCAGTAAATACCCCGTAAAACATGCCAATTTAAGTGGTCAGACGGAAATTCGCCTACCTAAGCACTCAAGCGCCGAATGGGTAGCCGTTATCTCTTAGCATGACATAAAACTCTCTTAATGGCAAGCCTACCACAGTAGAAATGCAGCCGTCTATTTTTTCTATTAAACATTTTGCAAGGCCCTGAATACGGTAGGCGCCTGCCACCCCCTGCCATTCATTGGTATCAAGGTACCATTCAATTTCTTCATCGCTTAAGCTTGCAAACTTTACAAGGCAGACTGAACTGCGGATATCCATCTTTTTTTCCTGTCCCTTGAAAAGAGCGACAGATGTAACTACCTTATGCTGATGTCCTGAAAGTTTTTTTAATGTATCTGCTGCATCTTCGCGGTTTTGGGCTTTACCGAAAATTTTGCCTCTTATGGCAATTACAGTATCCGCGCCGCATATCCATTTTGGAGCTATTCTTTTCATTTCACCGATTACTTTTTCAACTTTTCTTTTTGCAAGCTCGCGCGTAAGTAACAGAGGATCTGTATGGGTACATAGACTTTCGTCAATCAAGGCGGGCATTACGCTGAAGGGCAGCCCCATCAATTTAAAGTATTCCTGCCTTCGCAGTGAGGCCGAAGCCAGGATAATAGATTCCATTTTCTATTGTCTTGACCAGATATCCGCGGTATCTGATTTTACATAAAGACCGGCGCGTCTTTGCTGACTGATATAAAAATTACGAAGGCTTATATGAAAACCGTTCATGTTCCTGTCCTGTACGTTTGCAGGAAGCGTAACCCTTGTTATGGTATTCGGGAAAGATGGAATATTCGGCCCGTATTGCTCGTGATCTACGCCGATACTGGGATTATTCTGAAAAAGAGGCGCAAGGGAAGCCGGAATTATGACGGCCGTCATGGGATTTTCTGTAAAAGCATCATCCCAAATTTGCTGAACACCCTGGGGAATATTTAAATTTGCTATCTGGTTTGTATTAAACGCAAAACGGTGAATGCGCCTTACGCTTGCAGGCAGAGAAATATTTGTCAGCTTGTTATTTCTAAAAGCGCTCTCGCCGATAACCGCAACAACCCTGCCAAGGGTTAAAGTTGTAAGGCCGCAGTCTCTGAATGCACGCGCGCCGATTTCTGTTGTCGTATCGGGTATTACAATGTTTGTAAGAGCGGGGTTGCCTTCAAAGGCTCCCTTTTCATTAACTTCCGCGCGTCCTACAGGAGCGCCGCCCCTTATAATTCTAAGGCCGGTTCCGAAAACAACTCTTTCAAGTTTGTTATCTGCAAACGCGCTTATACCGATTTCCGTTATCGAATTGGGGAATGTTATGCTTGTAATCCCCTTGTTTCTGAAAGAATCACTTTGAATTATTGTCACCCTTTGTCCATGCAGGGTAGGGGGAATAACAACGTTAAAGATTCCAAGATGCACGGTATGATTCACAGAACCAATGTTAACTGTCATGGTTTCTGACGCCAGATAATTTGTTATTGTAATTGACGCATCCTGATTCTGAAGAACATCAAAATCGCTGTCACGAAGGGCTCTGTTATAAGCTTCAAGTTTTACCTGTATTTCCTGCGCTACAGAGACAAGGCGTTTAGCTTCCGCAGTTTCGGCCTCGCTCAAACCGCCGATATTTACAGCGCTTTCATACTCGCCTATCGCTTCGCCGTATTGTCCTGCGATAAGATGCTCGTTTGCCTTTTGCACTTTCTGCTGCGACAACTCTGTGCGTTCCCGCACCGTCTGTTCCTGAGCCTGGGTTTCCATTTCGCCAAGGGCTCTTTGCGCTTCTGTTATCCTGTTCTGTATGGCAGCCCTTGTATTATGCCCTGGCGGCGCGTAGCGGATTGCAAGATTGTACTGTTCTATAGCCTCTATAAATTTTCCTTCATTATGAAGTGACTGGCCCTGATTGAATGTGATCTGCATTCTCCTCTCCTGCGCTTCTCTTAAAAGTGCAGGGGCCTGTCTGTTTCGCGGCTCAAGCCGCAGCGCAGCTTCAAATGACGCAATCGCTTCCGCAAAATTTTGCGCTCTCATATGTTCCTGTCCCTGGGTAATATGTCCTCTTGCAGTCTCTCTTTGCTGCGCAAACAATGTGCCAAGAACAAGAAAGGCCAGTAAAGCCGCAATAATTATCCGTTTTGCCATTTTGATAACTCCTTAATACAGTTCTTTTGTAAAAAACGTTTTTAAAGTTCTGCTATTACAATTTTCGTATGTATAAGGCAAATGTGTCAAGAGTAATTAAACTGTCTTAAATTAAGGTTTATAACAGGGAATTAAATTGAATTTATGCTGATTTATTACATGAAGCCTGTCAATTTTTTCCTTTATAACAGCATCATCGCAGATGCCTTCAAGAATATATTTGTCCACAACATCGTAGGAAAAGCCCAGAATATCTTCGTCGCTTGAACCTGTAAGGCCGTCTTCCGGAATTTTATCGATAAATTTTGAAGGAAGATCCAGTTCCCTTGCCATCAACTTAATATGTGTAACAGTAAGCAGGGACAGAGGGCTGAAATCACCTGCAGCATCTCCGTATTTTGTTGCGTAGCCGACATAATCTTCACTTAAGTTGCTGGTATTGGCAACTCTTCCGTTTACAATGGCCGATACGGCATAAAGCGTTGTCATTCTTACCCTTGCCGGAATGTTGATAATTGCTTGTTTATTAGCAGCAAGTCCGCCTTCCTGCAAGCCTGCAAGCAGAGCATCCACGCTGTTTTTAATATTTATTATTGTGTACCTGATATTAAGGTGGGATACAAGTTCCAGGGAATAATTAATATCGTGCTGTTCTCCCTGGGGCATTAAAACACCGTAAACTCTTTGCGCTCCAAGAGCCTTAACGCAGAGGTCTGCTACTATTGAACTGTCCTTGCCGCCGCTTATACCGATAACAGCCATGCAGTCAGGGCCGTTTTCCTTAAAATAATTTTTTATCCATGCAATAACTGCATCTTTTGTTTGAACTGCGTTAAACATAATTATTCTCCGTTAATGTCAATCATAAAAGGAAGAAGGGGAAGTCCCTCACTGTTGAATAAGGACCTGTCTTTGGGATTATTCGCCCATGCGTACATAATTTTCTTAATTCCTTTTACAGATAATATATCAATACTTAATATATTTTTATCTTCTATTTGTGCAGGAAGACGCTTTAACCCATCATCTGTTGTGACGCTGACATACACCTTTTGATCATTTGAAACAAGGCCGCTGCCGCAATTATCAAAGTAAAGATATATTTTATTACCTTCTGTTTTTAATTTCTGCAAAACCGGCCCCGGGGATGTATTATCAACGCCGAATACAACTTTCTCCGCCGCAAGGAAGAGGCGGTATCCAACATCTTTTTTATTAATGGGATGTATATCATTCCATTCGCCAAGCTCAAGAGCTGCAGCCATGCCTGTTACAGGAAGTGATAATGCATTTTTCTGCGCTTCGCGGATTATTGCCCAGGACGCATTTTCTTCATTTTCAGAAAAGTTTCCAAAAATAGGAAGTTGAACAAAAAGAAAGGGCAGTTTACCGTTGTTGTTATTTTTCCGCCAGGAAGTAATCATCAATTTAAAAAGCGATGCGTATTCATGGGGATTTGATTCATTCGATTCACCCTGATACCAGATAACGCCCTTGAGCGGAAATTTTAATACGGGAGCAATCATTGCATTGTAATTACCCATGGGCTGGCGCTGAAAGAAAAAATCAGGCGGACGCACTGTTGTACTAAATCCGATTTTATATTTCCATCTGCCTGCAAGTTCTACAGACTCATTATCTGTAAATATCCTGAAAGGCTTGTCGCAAGTTATGCCGCCTTCGCCGTTATTGCACGTAACTCTTATAACGATGCGGTTTTTTCCCTGTTTCACAAGTCCCCTGGGAATATATTTACGCGGCGGATAACGGTAGCCTGTGCTGCCTATCTGCGTACCGTTTATATAAACTGTATCGGCATCCACAATTGTTCCAAGCCAGATCCTGGCTTCCCTGTTTGCGAAATCCTGTGAAGCGTCAAACTCCTTTGCAAGCCAGATTGCGCCGCAGAAATCCCTTATGCCGGAATCGCAAAAATTGCCGGGCAGGGTAATGTCATCCCACTCTGATATATCAGTTTCCAGGTTCTGCCACTGTTTTGCGATGCCTGTATCTTCGTGCGCTACATTTGTTTCCCATTCACTGATTGCATCCCCGTATTTTTTTGCAGTCTCATCAATTTTTGCCTGGTTTGCGTATTGCTTTCCTTCGGCAATTTTTGACGGATAATCAGAAAGAGCCTCTTCGCTCATCCATGATTCAACAGGCGTGCCTCCCCAGGCCGTGTTAATAATACCGATTGGAATACGGTACTTTTCGTACAGGTTCTTTGCGAAAAACCACGGGGTTGCGGCAAACTCGCTAAGAGTATCCTTTGAAGGACAAAGCCAGGAGCCTGCGTTTAAATTTTCACGGGGAGAAGAGAAGTCCCATTCCTGCGGAACTTTAAATTGCCTAATAAGGGGAAACTCATTTTTTTCCCACTCTTCACTAAAATCATCGTAAAGACGCTGCATCTGCATTTCCATATTGCTCTGCCCTGAGCATAGCCAGACATCACCTATGTATATATCATTTACTGTTAATGAAGAATCCGGTGTTTTTATTTCCATTGTAAAGGGGCCTCCTGCCTTGGCAGGATCGATTGTTACAAGATGCTTTTCATTTATTTTCACAGATTCATATGTTTTTCCAAGAAAGCTTACACATATATTTTCTGCGCTCCATATTGGGAAATGAACATCCCTTTGCATTATCATGGAATCGCCTATAATTGGCGATAAAATTAATTTATTCATACTAGTCCCCTGTATTCGGCCCAAAAAATATCTGCATGATTATTACATTCATGTCCGTTTGCAGTTGCAAACACACCTGCAAGCGCGCCTGTAAATCCTCCGGCGTATTCTGTACTTATTATGTGCGCTTTGACAGAAAAGGGGAAGTATTTTAAAGAATATTGATCCTTGCCGTAGTAAAAATAGATTTCCATGTTCTCGCATTTTGCCGCAAGTACAATTTGTTTTGGAAGCTCATCAATTTTTACTTCCCCGATAATCTCATCTTCTTTTCCGGCAGCGCGTATAAGGCGTAAACTTTTTGCATCAGAATTGTAAACTTCAAAACGGTAATGCCAGTCTTCGCTTTGCAGCAGGATGATTCCAGCATTGTCGTTAGCTGTTAGGGGAGTAAACTCCATCGAAGCACAAAAGGCCCAATTTTTATGCCTTAATCTTCTGCCTGCAAAAGAGGGATGTTCCCTTGAGCGTATTGTCTGCGCCCTTGTATAAAGACGCAAGGCCCCGCTGTTTTCATTAAAACCAAAGGCAATATCTTCTTTTTTGGAAGGCATACGAAGCGCAAGCCAGTTAAGGGGAAGTCTTCCATTAAAATGATCGCAGAGGTTCTCATGGCTCCAGGGGATTTCATGCTCTTTGCCAAAATCGGGAAGGGGATATTCATTCTCGATAAGTCCTGTGTCCGTTACAATACAGGGCCAGCCATCCTCCCAATAAACCGGAACCATAAATGTCTCGCGTCCCAGAGGGCAAACGCCTTCAATGGGACGGGATGCCAAAAGAACCATCCACCAGTTGCCGTTTATGTCGTCTGTGAAATCCGCATGTCCCACATTTATAACATCCGCTTTTTTTCCAAGGGATCTGTGCGTAATAATCGGATTACTTTTTTTTCCCTCCCACGGACCTTTAATATCCTTCGCCCTTGCAATGCAAACTGCGTGATCAAGTCCTGTTCCGCCTTCCGCATGCAGCAAGTAGTAATAGCCGTCCTTTTTATAAATATGAGGGCCTTCCGGCCAGATAACGTCTTTTAACGCGCCCCGCCAGATCCCAATATTTTCACCAATTAAAGGATTTTTTCCCGCTTTTATAAGGGATATATCCATTTCACGAATATAGATCTCGTAATTACCAGAATATGCCTCGCCTTCGGGAGCTGGATGTGTTCCGCAGTACCAGGCCTTTCCGTCATCGTCAAAAAAAATGGAAGGATCTATTCCATCTGCTCCGGAAAGCCATACAGGATCCGACCAGGGCCCCTGCGGATGCTCTGCTGTTATGACAAAATTGCCGCCGTTTTTTATTAATGTGCAAAGTATATAGAAGATGCCGCTGTTATAGCGGATTGTAGGTGCAAATAAACCCTGCGAAATCTGATGTCCGTCATAGCATAACTGTCCCGGACGATCTATGGCATTTCCAATTTGCTTCCAGTTTAACAAGTCCCTGCTGTGAAAAACAGGAATGCCGGGGAAATAGGCAAATGTTGATGTAACAAGGTAAAAATCTTTTTCCGCCCTGCATATGGAAGGGTCGGGGTAGAATCCGCTTAAAACAGGATTTTTGAATTTTTTCATCATGGATTGATTCTATCATTTTTCATTAAAACATTGTATAGTTTTGTTTTAAACTGATTACTTAAGGAGAATACTATGTCAATTTCTTTACCTTTCTCTCGCGGCATTAATTTCGGAAAATGGTTTGAAACCCGGAATTTTAAAGATATTGATTTTAATAAATACACGGAAAAAGATTTTTCGGATGTAAAAAGTCTAGGGGTTGATGTCATACGTCTGCCCGTTGCTTTTCACAATTACATAGCGGACAAAAACAACACACTAGAAGCTGATTTATTAAAATACCTTGATGCGGCAGTTGATTGGGCGCAGAAGCATCAAATCTACCTTATCCTTGATAACCATTCATTTCACCCAGTTAATCCCACAGATATTAATATCGGCAAAATACTGATTCCCGTGTGGGAACAGCTTGCGCAGCATTTTAAAGACAGAAGCGAATATTTAATATACGAAGTTTTAAATGAGCCACACGGAATAGCAGATGAACGCTGGGACGAGATTCAAAAAGCCGCAATAGAAGCGATCCGCAGGATCGATAAAAAGAGGTCAATTGTTATCGGAGGCACAAACTATAATTCCATCGAAAAAATGATAAAGCTCCCCGTTTATGAATATGAAAACCTTATATACACATTTCATTTTTACGATCCCCATCTTTTTACGCATCAGGGCGCGACCTGGAACAAACCTTCTCTTGCTCCATTACGCGATCTTCATTTCCCCTTAGGCGAAAACAGTATTCCGCCTTTGCATGAAACATTTAAGGGAACATGGGTTGAGCATTCGCTGAATAATTACATGAATGATTCAAAACCGGAAGCCTTAATAGCATCCCTGGAAAAAGCAAGCTGCTTTTCCAAAGAAAGGAATGTGCCTGTTTTCTGCGGAGAGTTTGGAGTATTCATGATTCAAAGCCCGGATGATGATCGCATAGCCTGGTACAAGTTAGTCTGCGGTGAGCTTGCACGGCTTGATATCCCCTGGACATGCTGGGATTATTTCGGAGGTTTTGGAGTTTTTAAAACCCAGTACAGAGGAGAGTTCCCCGCCGGCTTGAATGCCGGAATTATAAATGCAATGGGGTTAAAGATATGAAAAAAATAATATTTTCCGCGATTTTTATAATGTTAATTTCGTGTAACACAACAGAACCAACGGAGCCAACATTTGATGAGTTTCTTGTCGATACAGGCTTTGCAACCCCTGCGCTTGTATCAGCGCCTTTTTCAAAGGGCGTGAATTTTTCAGGCTGGTTTGAATCATATTCAGCGCACGGAATACCTTTTACAATGTACACAGAAAAAGATTTTGCGGATGCAAAAAGTCTTGGGGTTGATGTTGTAAGAGTGCCTGTAAGAATGCACAGCATGACATTAGGCGCACCCGATTATATACTGGATCCTTTGTTTTTAAGGTTTCTGGATATCGCTGTAGACTGGGCGGAAAAATATGATCTATACATAATAATTGATAATCATTCATTCGATCCTGTGCAGACAACAAGCCCCGATATAGACAAGATACTGCTCCCGGTCTGGGCTCAGATCGCGCAGCGTTATAAGAACAGAAGCGATTATGTAGTGTATGAAATATTAAACGAACCCCATGGAATTTCTGATGAGCGTTGGGGAGAAATTCAGGGGATGGCCATTGATACAATCCGTCAATATGATGCGAACCGGCTTATTATCGTTGGAGGCACAAGCTATAATTCCATCGAAAAATTACATGCAATCCCCATGTATGAAGATAAAAATTTAATTTATACATTTCATTTTTACGATCCCTATCTTTTTACGCATCAAGGGTCCAACTGGGGCGGGCCTCCGCTTTTGTCAACTCTTGCAGGGCTGCCGTTTCCCGGAAACGCAAGACGCATACCCTCGATTCCTGCTGATTTAAGAGGAACATGGGTTGAGAGTTCCATAAGACACAGTTATGAAGGGGATGCAAATCCGGCAGTATTAAGCCAGAAGCTTGACATTGCGACAGCTTTCTCGCGCGCAAGGGGAGTTCCTGTTTTCTGCGGCGAGTTTGGCGTGTTTATGGTAAACAGTTATCAGGAAGATCGCGTAAGATGGTACAGCTATGTAACAAGCGCGCTAAATAAACGTAATATTTCATGGACAAGCTGGGATTATTACGGAGGCTTTGGCCTTTTTAATCCCGGCGGCAGAAGTTTTAATCACGATTTGAATGTTGGGGTTGCGCGCGCTCTTGGCTTTACCCCTCCTGCGCAGATTCCGCGTACAGACGAACCCTTAAATACAGGTTTTGTTATTTTTGATGATTACCCGAATCATCAATATGTATCAGCAGGGAACTGGGGAGAAAATGTTGATTTTAGTTTGTATGATCAAAATGCGGCAAAGGGAGATTTTTCT